>Ga0187886_1000174_pt1 | contig 90555 bp, 81 predicted proteins | sample June2016WEW_20_1_FD_133001 | JGI IMG/M metagenome (GOLD analysis project Ga0187886, IMG submission 133001) | Peatland microbial communities from SPRUCE experiment site at the Marcell Experimental Forest, Minnesota, USA - June2016WEW_20_150 | ecosystem: Environmental > Terrestrial > Soil >... | reverse complement strand
CTTTGATTACAGATAAATCATACTTGATTTTCAAGATTAATTAAATTTGTTAATTGGATGGTCATGCTACTCAATGATATGAATTTAAATAAATGGAAGAAGCTATTAATCACGTATGATGTGCAGAGACTATTGCCAAAGCTTTACATTGAATACGACTATGATTATTGCCCTTTGATCAGCTTTGATTTTCCTTTGATTGTTGCATCATGAAAGTGATTTAGCCTTGATTCTACTTTGATTTTCAAGTGGGAAAATAACTGTTTAATGCTCTCCAGTCTTGATTATTCATTTACCCTATTTTGACAGGTTACCTTTGATGATTATCGCGTCAAGTTTGATTGGCCTCTAGCTTCGATTAGCCTTGATTTTATTTTGATTTTAGTTAGCTTTGATTAGCCTTGATAATAACTTAGCCTTGATTAGCTTTGATAATATTTATTATAACGTTAAATCGAGCTTGATTTTCTATAATTATAACTTTATTATCATATGATTATACAATTGAATGATATGAAGTAAAATAAATGGAAGAAGCCTCTAGTCGCGTGTGATGTGATGAGACTATTGCCAAAACTTCACCTAAATACGAACATAATTATAGTTTTTTAATTAGCTTTGACAATGGTAAAATCGTATCTAACTTTAAATAAAACTTGTTACCGGTTTAATTGGACTTTTTTTACCCAAGGTGAACAATCCAAGCTTATGTGACCCAACAAAATTACTTCTTTGTAAAGTGACTCCAAGGTGATTTTGGGTATCTTAAATTCCTAAAAAATAAAATTGTGCTGATAAGTTTCACTATTTGAAATATGACCATTGACAATGTTTATTTAGTGGGATAGTCTTTACGTAAACGAATAGACTTATTATTTCGTTTTTTCCCACGGTGAAAAAAGATGAAATCACTTTTCAAAGTATTGGATATTCTAGAGCTGTTTTGGCATCACCAAGATGAAATGTCTCTAGCAGAGATATCTGGTCTATCTGGTTATAACAAAGCCACTGTTTATCGCATTGTTTCCACTTTAGTGAAGCGTGGCTATCTCAGACAAGCAATGAAAAGGGGTAAATATTCTCTGGGTAATGTCTTCCTGGAATTCAGCGGGATTATAAAAAAGGGGATAGAGATCAGGGACGTGGCTATTCCTTATATCACCGAATTGTCTCAGTTCGCGAGAGAGTCGGTCATCATCGCCGTATGGGACGGTAAAGATGGCGTACTCACTGAAACATTTCATGAAGTATCTCACGCTACCGGTCCTTTAAAAGTGATTCCAGAGGAAGGGATTAGTATTCCGTTACACTGTACCTGCTCGGGGAAGATAATCCTGGCCAATATGACTGAAGAAGAACTGAAAAAATACTACAGCAACAGGCAATTGGAAAGGCGCACACCCAATACTATCATAGATATCCTAGAGCTTAAGAAGCAACTTATGATTATCCAGCAAGTGGACATTGCGTATGATGACGAAGAGTATGCCCTTGGTGTCAGGGGGGTCGCTTCAGGATTAAGAAACGACCAGGGTAAAATCGTGGGGGCGATAAATGTTGTCGGGCCTTCAGTTCGTTTATCCTTTCCCATGTTAAAAAATATGGCGCCGACTGTTCAGAAATATGCTATGCGAATCTCTCGAGAGTTAGGGTATCAGGGAAAAGGGATTACCAAAACCTAGTCGACTTTCCACGTTGAGCTGACGTCTTCAGTAAGAAAGCCGTGGCTGTGGCGGCTCTGGCCACGAAGCGGACTGGAGATAAATAAAATGGGGAATATGCCTCAAGAGTTCAACCAGGAGAGAAAAAAGGAACTTATGCTGGCGATATCCCCAGCCACGCAACCGAATTGTGAGCAGAACTGGGAAAGGGCAGGCAAGATGTCACCTACCAGAGCAAAATACCATAGTCAATAGCTCTCAGCGAGAATAACAGAATCAGGAGGACCAAGTGATAGAAGAAGCGAAGCTAACCGGGATAGTCGGCAAGGCCAATATCGACCGCAACCAGAAGACCCTGCAAGAATATGCCAAAGATATGAGCTTTGTTTTTCCGGTTAAACCGGAGTTGGTGGTAAAACCACAAAGTGCCGAAGATATCCAGAAGATAGTTAATCTGGCTAAAGAAACCCGGACACCGCTGGTACCCGTCAGTTCTGGCGGGCCGCATTTCCGCGGCGATACGGTGCCGGGCACAGGCGGGACTATCATCGTGGATTTAAGCGGCATGAAAAAAATTATCCGCATCAGCCGCAAACACCGCGTCGCCATGTTCGAACCGGGGGTTACCTTTGAAGAGCTCATAAAGGCCGTGGCCAAGGAAGGACTCCGACTTAATGTGCCGTTGCTGCCGCGCCTGTCAAAGTCGGTAGTGGGAAGTATGCTGGAAAGGGAACCGGTGATTATGCCGAAATACCAGTGGGATATCGCCGACCCGCTGGCCTGCACCGAGGTTATCCTGGGCACCGGGGACATGATACGCACCGGAGCCGCCGCCGGGTCGGGCACCATTGAGGAGCAATGGGCTGCCGGAGGCGCCCAGAAGGAAGCGGCCGGTCCCTCTTCAGCTTCCTGGTACCGTCTTATTCAGGGTTCCCAGGGCACGATGGGCATTGTCACCTGGGTTTCGGCCAGATGTGAAATCATCCCTAAACTGGAAGAACCTTTCCTGACTGGCTCAACAAAACTCGATAAAATTATGGATGCGGTACACTGGCTGATACGACGCCGGTTGGTAAACGAGTGCTTGGTCGTAAACAATACTAACCTGGCCTCCATCATGGCCAAGAAGGGGGGGGATTTTAACCGGATAAGGAGTAGTCTGCTGCCCTGGGTACTATTTTTCAACATCGCCGCTTATGACTACTTCCCGGAAGAGCGAATCGCTGGTCAGACCAAGGACATGCTGGAGACGATGCAAAGGGTCGACCTGAACGCGGTCAAGACCTTGGGCAGCGTGACGGCGGTAGAGTTTTTGAATACCGTACAGCAGCCGTCCGCCGAGCCTTACTGGAAGCTGCGCCAAAAAGGGGGCTGCCATGATATCTTCTTCCTGACTATCTACGATAAACTCGAGGAGATGATAAAAACTATGTTCGATGCGGCGTCCGCATCGGGCTATCCGGCTCCGGATATTGGTATCTATCTCCAACCTATAGTCCAGGGGGTTAACTGCCATTGTGAATTCAACCTTCCCTATGACCCGGATAATCCGGAGGAAGTTAAACAGGTGATAGAACTATCCGCCAAGGCAATTAAAAACCTGGTTGCCAGAGGGGCTTTTTTCTCCAGGCCGTATGGGGAACACACGCAATTTATTATGAACCGTGATGCAGCTACGGTAGCCGCCCTGAAGAAGGTCAAGGCTATCGCCGACCCCGACAATATTATGAACCCGGGGAAACTATGCTTCTAGCCATGGTAAGCAAGAAGATGGAAACAACACGTAAGGAGAAAGGTATATGGCTTTAGCGGAATATCAAAATGACATGAAAACCTGCTGCCGGTGCTCGGCCTGCAAATTCATACCCTTTGAGAATGTCAAGGGGATCAATAATGTCAACGTTTGCCCCAGTATATCCAGGTTCAACTTCCACGCTTATTCAGGCGGTGGTCGGCTCGGTACCGGCGTGGCCATGCTGGAGAATAAAATCGGCTTTTCGGATAAGCTCCTTGAAGTAGTTTATAACTGCCAGATGTGCGGGGCCTGCGATACCTCCTGCAAGTATGCCATGGATATGGAAGTGCTGGACCCCATCAACGAAATCCGGTTCGCCTGCGTGGAAAGCGGGCATACCCACCCGGCACTCGATAAGATGATTGCCAGCCTGCAGAAGCAGGGGCCAATGGTGCCGGGAGCCAAGGCGAAGCGCGGAGAATGGGCTCAACGGCTTGGGGTCAAAGATTACACGAAGCAGAAGGCGGAGGTAATCTATCATGCAGGCTGCCGAACGTGTTATGACAAAGATATGTGGAATGTTGCACAATCCACTATCAAATTGATGCAGAAAGCCGGCATCAATGCCGGCATCGCTTACGCGGAATCATGCTGCGGCGGGAGAGCCTACCAGATGGGTTATAGGGAAGATGCCGTCAACCAGGCCAGGCGTAATATGGATGTCATCAGAAAATCGGGCGCCAAGACCCTGGTGACGGGCTGCGCCGAATGCTACCATGCCTTCAAAGTGCTTTACGATAAGTTCGGCGTTAAAGGCGATTTTGAAGTCCTTCATACCTCGGAGTACTTCGACCGCCTGATACAAAAAGGCGCGTTAAAACCAAGAAAGAAGGTTGAACTATCGGTTACTTACCACGACCCCTGCCATCTCGGCCGCCAGGGTGAACCATACATTCACTGGGATGGTAAGCGAATTCCCGGTCAAATCATCCTCTTTGACCCGCCCAAGGAGTTCCGCAGGGGTACTTACGGTGTTTACGAACCGCCGCGTAACGTCCTTAAAAGCATTCCGGGGATAAAGCTGATAGAAATGGACAGGACCAGAGAATATTCCTGGTGTTGCGGCGCGGGCGGCGGCGTCCGGGAGACGAACCCCGATTTCGCCCGGTGGACGGCCAGCGAGAGAATCAGGGAGGCCGGTGAGACGGGCGCCGATGCTATCGTTACCGGCTGCCCAGGGTGTGAAACCAGCTTCAGTGCCACAATAAAAGAGAGCGGTAACGGATTGAAAGTATTTGACGTGGTCGAGCTACTGGCGAAGGCCATACTCTAAGAGGAGAGAAAGAAGAAATGACATTAACAAAAGAGCAATATTCGGCTTTCGAGGATATCGTCGGCCCGGAATATATCTCTGCCGACCCGGTAATAATGTATCCCTATTCCTGGCGCTCCGGCCTTTATGCGGGTGTGGACAGTTTTACCCACCTTTTTGAAGCGGCCGTCCTGCCGCAGAGCACCGAGGAAGTCCAGGCTATCGTCAAGCTGTGCAACAAATACAAGCTGCAGTTTAAGGCCACCAGCACTAACTGGGGCCCTTATAATGATGCAACAGGACCAGGGGTAATCAAGATAGACCTGAGACGGATGAACCGCATCATCGAAATCAATGAGAAAAATATGTATGCGGTGGTGGAACCTTATGTGATTGGCGCCCAGCTTCAGGCCGAATGTATGAAAAGAGGCTTCAATTGTAATCAAAACGGGGCAGGTACCAACTGCTCGGCTCTCCCGATAGCGGCACACTGCGGATTCGGGCATTTAAGCCAGAGCGGCAGCTACGGCGATCGCAACCAGCTTGCATTGGAATGGGTAACGCCGGAAGGAGAGATAATCAGGCTCGGCTCGCTGGGTTCATCTAACGAGTGGTTCTGTGGTGATGGACCGGGCCCTTCGTTGAGAGGGATAGTAAGAGGTAATGTGACGCCTCTCGGCGGTCTGGGAGTATTTACCAAGGCAGCCCAAAAGATATATCCCTGGTTCGGCCCTACGACGTGGCCTGTCGAAGGAGTGTCGCCTCGCTATACGCCCAGCCATATCCCGGAACACTTTATGATTCGTTTCTTCTCATTCCCCTCAATTGACAAGCTGGATGAAGCGCAACAAAAAATCGGTGAAGCCGAAATAGCCTATGAGTTGATGGGTTTTAATCCCGCCATGGCCGCTTCTAACATCGCGACCAGCAATCAGGAAATGGTCAAACTATTTGCTGAATTCAACCAGATGGTACAGGGGCCGTGCTGTATGGTTATTATCGCCGGTGATTCTCCGAGTGATTTTGAATATAAGACCAAGGTGCTGATGCAAATCGCCGAGGAAACCCAGGGGAAATCGCTAAATAAGCTGACGGATGACCCCAAGGTTGCCGGAGGCTGTTTGTGGCGGTGGACCCGGTCGTGCGCGTCCATCAGAGAAGTGTTCCGCGCCACCGGATGCTTCGGCGGCGAGGTCGGCGGCACCGATGTCTTTCGTCTCATGACTGATTACATTGTAGAAACGGGCAAATGCAAAGACGACCTGATAAAGAGAGGCCTGGTCTATAATGACGGCTCATCTCCGTTTACCCAGTGCATTGAGCACGGGCACACTGGCCACGGAGAGTTGCTTATACGGTATATCCCCAACCAGGCAACCTGGGACGGGCTCATGGAGTTCATGGTAAAAGCTAATAAAATCGCCATTGATGGTCACTTTGGTGTGCCCGGGCATGTGTTCAGCGATGCCCAGCACGATGTATACGGCCCGCACGTCTCTAACTACCATCTCTGGTTACGGAAAATCAAGGAGGGCTTCGACCCTAACAATGCATCGGAGGGTAGCAACTATATTACGGTTAAGGAGTAGCTTGAGGTAAACTGTCCTGGTTTAAATTTAACTCGGCTTGATGAGAGGAGGGTAAATGTTATGAATCCCCCAAATTACGGTTAAGGAGTAGCTTGAGGTAAACTGTCCTGGTTTAAATTTAACTCGGCTTGATGAGAGGAGGGTAAATGTTATGAATCCCCCAAAAAATAATGACATCGGGAATTTGGAAACTGATCTCATCGTCATTGGTGCCGGCGGCTCCGGACTAGCAGCCGCAGTTGCCGCCGCTGAAAAGGGTATTAAGTCCATTGTATTGGAAAAGAGGGGTGTCCCTGGCGGAAATTCTGCTACCGGCGGAGGCCCTTTTGCGTCCGAAAGCCCGGTTCAAAAACGGTACGGTATTGATGCTCCCACGGATGACTTTTTTAAGATAGCCATGAGTTGGTCTCACTGGAAAACCAATCCAAGAATTGTACGCGCTTTCATCGATAAATCGGGAGACACGATTCGCTGGCTGGAGGAAAAGGGATTAAAGTTTTTTCCACTGGAAACAAGAATTACGTACCATGTACCGGAAGGCGAGGGTGCCGGGATGATGAAAGTCCTGCGGAAGGGATGTGAAGATCTGGGAGTAAGAATCCTCGTTCATACTCAGGCCAGAAAAATACTCACCGGAGAAGATGGCCGAATAACAGGGGTTCTGGCATCAACAAAAGATAAGGAGTACACAATCACGACCAAAAGCGTCATTATCGCCACGGGTGGTTATGGCAGTAACAAAGAATTACTCAAAAAATACTGCTCTAGCTACCATGATGGGATGGAATATCACGGGGTACCTAACACTGGAGATGGGTTACTCATGGCTATTGAAATTGGAGCCGCGGTTGAAAATCCGGGTACGATGCTTTTAGAGGGACCTCTGGTTCACACTTCGGTGCTTCTAAAGATTAACATTGCAGAAAAAAGGGTAATTAATGTCCCTTTAGTGGCTCTCGCCTGGGAGCCTTATTTGATGTGGGTGAATAAAAGCGGGAAACGGTTCATGGCCGAAGATGCCGGTAGTCCCTTTGAGGGGGGTAACGCTGTATCTAGGCAACCGGATAATGTTTGCTTCCTCCTTTTTGATAGCCAGATATGCCAAATGATAAACGAACGAGGGCTCGTTAAAGGTCGGCCTCTGCCGAATGCTCCTCTCGAGTTCCAAAGAGGCAAATTGCCTGGATTTGAAAAGGAACTCCAGTCACAAGCAGTTAAAGGAAGGATGAGAATAGCTGATTCTTGGGATGAGATAGCTGAATGGATAGGTACCTCTCCCGAAGCGCTGAAAGCTACGGTAGATGAATACAACATTGCCTGTGAGTATGGCTATGATCCGATTTTTGCCAAAGACCGGAGAAATCTACTGCCTTTACGCACCCCTCCTTACTATGCTCTCAGGTGTAGCTCAGCATTTCTGGACACGATAGGCGGGATTAAAATAAATGAAAAAATGGAGGTCATCGACAATCAATTTAAACCTATACCGGGGCTTTTTGCAGCCGGGGTAGTTACGGGTGGCTGGGAAGGCGACACTTACTGTTACAAGCTTCTTGGAAGCGCGCGGGGCTTTGCCCTCAACTCCGGGCGCATTGCCGGAGAAAACGCGACGAAATATATCTCCAAGTAAAGGAATAATCAGTTAAAGGGAATAATTAAGATATGTCTAGTAAGGTAAATTTTGAAAAATTACTTGAACCTGGTTACATAGGGAAAGTCAAGACCCGAAACCGCATGATAAAGAGCGGAGCGGGTACGGGCGGTCTAGCAGCCCCGGCTGACAAGCGTGCGAGGCCGGAAATCCTGAATTACTACGAAGCCATCGCCAAGGGTGGGGTCGGGATGCTGATTTATGAATCTTCAAATATCGAACCTAACGCAATGTTAGGTAGTGCGTTTAACATTTATAACGATGACAACATTCAGGCTCATAAAGATATTGTTGATGTTATTCATAAACACGGTTGTCCCACCTTTATGCAACTGTACCATTTTGGCCCTTTGCTGTTCGGACCTTTCTGCGTATCCTCTTCAAAGGTTAATTATCCTTCAAGATTAGATATGAACAACATGGTGCCCCGAGAGTTGACTACAGATGAGGTCAAGGCCAAGCAAGAGATGTTTATCAGTGCGGCGGTAAGGATCCAGAAGGCCGGATTTGATGGCGTAGAGATCAATGCCGGTTGCAGCCACCTTCTGGCTGCCTTTCTCTCTCGTTTTTGGAACAAAACACGTGTTGATCAATACGGCCCTCAGAGCTTGGAAAATCGAGCCAGGATCGTTACAGAAATTATAACTGGAATTAAGAAACGCTGTGGGACAGACTACCCCGTCTCTGTTTTATTTAATGGTATCGAAGCAAACGTTTTCGAACTCGGAAATAGTTTGGATTGTTTGACTTTTGAGGAAAGTGCTGGGTTCGCTAAACTATTTGAGCAAGCCGGTGCCGCATATCTTCATGTGAGAACCGCGGCGATAGGCAATCACATTGGGGGATTTTTCCCTGATCGCTTTTTTATCCCGGTATCAGGACATACCGGCTATGGAACAGTTATGGACTGGAAAAAGGATTTCTTCCCGGGATTTGTCAGCAAATATGATGGGGCAGCAGGTTTTGTCGAGATTGCTGCCAAAATTAAAAAGTCAGTTTCTATTCCGGTTGGGACAGTAGGAGTCATGGACCCCAGATTAGCCCCCGAATTGATAGAAAATGCATTACGCGATGGCAAGATAGATTTTGTTCTCATGAATCGGCCTTTAATAGCTGACCCGGATCTTCCTAACAAACTAGCCGCAGGGAAACGAAGAGATGTCAGACCTTGTACACGCTGTCTTAGCTGCTTTCAAGGCGCGATGTTTTGCCGGGTAAATGCCGCTGTCTCACGGGCAGGCGGAGCCACCATGCCCGAAGGGTACGACATTCAAACCGCCTCGACAAAGAAAAAGGTAATGGTGGTAGGTGGAGGGCCTGCCGGTATGGAGGCGGCTCGGGTAGCCGCCTTGAGGGGACATCAGGTAACCCTTTATGAAAAATCCTCTAGGTTAGGCGGGTTACTACCTGTGGCGGAAATAGTTAAGGGTCCCCATGAACAATTAGCAGATTTCACTAATTATCTCTCAAATCAGATAATCAGCCTGGGAATAAAGGTCAAGCTGGGACAGGAAGTTAATCCTTCATTAGTCGATAAGGTTAAGCCGGATGTAGTAATAATAGCTGCCGGAGGTTTGCATACAACCTTTGACCTGCCTGGAATTAAGAACTCCAAAGTGATTAATAGCGCATCTTTGCAAGCCTTAGCGCAGACTGGCTTGAGGTTCGTCACCCCGACCGCCCTCAGTTCGCTAACAAAAATCTATTTGCCTGTCGGGAAAAAAGTGGTCATTATTGGCGGTCAAATACAAGGTGTCGAGATAGCTGAGTTTTTGGTCCGACGGGGAAGAATCGTCACTATTGTCGATGAGGGTCCGTTAACAAATCTGGGTCTCAATATGGCACAAAATGTGGCAAATATGGTAATACCCTACCTTCAGGGAAAAGGGGTGAAGATTCTAATGGGTGTCAAGTACAAAGAAGTTACCGATAAAGGGTTAATCATTACTACCAGTTATAGTATAACAAAAACCCTTGCAGCAGACAACATTATTCTCGCCTTGCCCCTGGCTCCCAATACCGCACTTACTGATAGCTTGAAAGGAAAGGTTAATGAGGTCTATGCGGTCGGGGACTGTAAGAATCCCAAGGTGATAATAGACGCAATTGCCGATGCTAATTTAACTGCTCGTAAAATATGAATGCAGACAGAGCTTAGTAGACTAAGGACATTAACAGTAAATATGACGGAGAAATAGTGCTCAAATAAATTCAGGCCTTGAATTATTCCGATAGATATGTTATTAGCCTGGGACTCAGCCGACACGGACCGCTGGAAGGAGGTGAGGTAAGTAATAAAACTTTCAATTCCAAACATAGTTAGATTAAGAAAATTAAAGTAAAAAGGAGAAAACCAGAAATGCAGAAATTATTATGGGTAATGCTAGTTCTTGTATTAACAGTAGGGCTGATTCTTAGCGGTTGTTCATCAACATCAACCCCCTCTTCGACTACCTCAGCACCGACTACTTCCGCCACGGCAGCACCGACTACTTCTGCTACAGTTCCCACATCATCGCAAACACAGAAAGTACTAAAAATCGGTGCCGTCGTTCCACTGAACATGGCAGAAGGGATAGAAATTCAGAAATGGATGAATCTCTTTGCTAAAATGTACAACGAAAAAGGCGGCTGGAAGATCGGCAACGACACATACCAGGTACAGATAGAAGTAGAAGATGGCGGATACAGTGATCTCGCTAAGTCACGCTCTGCCGCCGAAAAGCTAATTCTCCAGGATGGGGTCAAATTCCTGGTCTCTAGCTGGGGAGATATCCCAGCGCAGACAATAACCATCACCGAACCGAATAAAGTCCTGGATATAGGCTGTGACTTTACTGATGGTACTGCCGCACCAGGTTTAAATTATTTCATCAGGGGGTCTGGAGTTTACTTCGGTCAGGCCATGAATTATGTGATAGATAAAGATGCGGTTGCTAAAGGTGCTAAAACTTATCTTGTTGTAGGTCCCGATAATGCTCGCATAAAAGTAGCATGTGCACATATGAACGCCACTGCTACCGTCGCAGGGTTAAATCCATTAGATGTGCTTTACTTTTCTTCGGATACTGTTGATTTTAGTCCTTTAGCCACGAAGATAAAAAGCCTTAATCCTGATGTTGTAGACCTCGGTTATACCGGAGGGGATCAAGGGCTTAATCTCATGAGCGCCCTGATAGATGCCGGATACAAAGGCATCATACAACCGGGGAATATGACCCAGACTACGATAGATAATGCTGTCAAAAAGCTGGGCAAGGATTTTATGGAAGGAAAGGAAACCGGTAGCTTTGATCCTACGGGAATGCAGAAAGACCCCGATATGCTGGCATTAATAGACAGCTATACTAAAGAATATGGAAGCTTCCATTCCGATGGTTGCATGTGGGTGACGCCCTGGTTCTTCTTCCAGGACGCTGTTAATAGTACTCAAAGCGTGGATGTGGATGTCCTGGCAAAATACCTCCAGAATTCCACTCACGGGGTTAAATGCTTGACCGGCTATGCTCAGCTCTTTGCAAGACCGGACCTGCAGAACTTCAAGACTATCGATGTGGCTATAGGAAATTATGTGGGTATCATTAAAGACGGTAAGCTGGTATCGTCGAAGACCGATTCGGTCAAGGACCAGTATCTGGTTTCCATTAAATCTTATTCTCTGGTAGATGTCTATCAGAAATACTGGGACCAATATGGTAAGCCTCAATTTCCACAGGAACCTAGCCTTTTCGATTTTGCTGACTTGACGAAATAGTAAATCACGGCTGATTATCCTGGTGACAGGATAATCAGCCGGTTTATCTTTGGTGTATGGGGAAGGAGACGCTTAATGACAGGAGGTTTGTTTGTCCAGCTCCTGATAAACGGCTTGATGGCCGGAGGCATATATGCTCTGGTATCCTCCGGCTTCACATTAATATTGGGTGTGATTAAGGTGTTTAACTTCGCTCAAGGTCAGTTTTATATGCTGGGAGCATTCATTACTTATGGAGTGGTCTCTATATTAGGACTGCCTTATCTCTTAGCCATTCTGGTAGCTTTGATAGCTATGGTAATCCTGGGAGTGATCGTCCATTTCGCCATTATCCAATGGACGCTGCCTTCCAGCTTCTTTCATACGATGCTGGTTACGGTAGCACTTGGCACCATTATAACTCAGTCTGCGCTTTTATCCTTTGGCTTTAAAGAGCAGGTGATTCCGGCAGTAGTTCAAGGCCACGCAACCATTGGCGATATAACCTTTAGTTGGGGCAAGCTAATCGTGATAGCCGGTGCCATTGTTATTATGGTCACCCTTTATTATTTCATGAAAACCAAGACGGGAACGGCAATGCTGGCCTCATCAGAAAATAGAGAAGTAGCTAGCTTACAAGGAATAAACGCCAGCAGAATATTCTGGGTCACAATGGCAGTCGGCTGTGGTCTATGCGGCGCCGCCGGGGCTTTGATAGCACCGGTACTCTCCGCTTCATCGACGATGGGAACGACCATCTTTAACCGATCCATGCTGGTGGTACTTGTGGGAGGTACAGGCAGTATGTCCGGCGCCCTGGTTGCCGCTTTTCTAGTGGGGATAGTGGAGAGTTTTGCTTACCAATATGTAGGACAATTAAACTTGCTGGTAATTTTCGGTTTTGTTGCAGTCCTCATATTTTTCAGACCTGGAGGTTTACTGGGCAAACCATTACCCATTCCCGGCCAATAGGAAAGTATACTCGGGAGGAGTTAATGCCTAAAGTAATAAAGATAATAGCGCTGGGAGTGCTAGTCATACTTCTAGTGGCCTTACCCAGGCTAATCAACCCTTATGCGTTACAAATAGTTATTTCCACAATTACCTATTCTATGTTGGGGTTAGGCTTTGCGTTTACTCTAAAGGTCGGATTGCCCAGATTCGATATCGCTGCCTGGTGGGGAGTAGGAGCCTATACCACAGCGCTATTAATGCAGAAAGCCAATATGTCTTTCTGGTTAACACTTCCAATTGGGGGGATAATATCCGTTCTTCTCGGATGGTTGGTTTTCTCAATAGCGATTCCTCGAGGAATGATGGTATTCCTTATGTTTGGCATGGTCCTGGCGTTGGCAATGCAACAGTTATTTGGCTCAGTGGAATTTTTCGGCGGCTGGGGAGGTACCGATACCCTGCCTCAACCTACCATCGGGTCATTTACTTTTACTCACAAACCGGAGCTTTATTACATGGGTTTAGCTTTCTTGATATTAAATTTATTGGTCTATTATGCTCTATACAATTCGAAAATTGGAAGAGCCTGGAATTCTATCGGTTCAAGCATTAAACTTGCCAGTTCCTTAGGGGTAGATGTAGTTAAATACCGGATGGCTAATGTGTTGATCGGCAACTTCTTTCTGGCAATCGCCGGAAGTTATTTTGTAGCCTACTCGCTGGTGGCGGTACCGGATACCTTTGGTTTAGCTAACTCAGTTATTGTCATGATGTATGTTATTGTTGGCGGAATAGCCTATAATCTATCCGGTCCCATTGTTGGAGCATTAATAATTACCTTTGTTCCCCAATATCTCCGTCTAACCAAAGAATATGAGCCGATTATTACCTCGGTTGTTACCATCCTCCTTATCGTATTGTTACCCATGGGTATTTTGGGGATATTAGATAGACGCACAAAACCCTGGTTTGCCCGGATGAAATGGTTTAAAAAAAACAAGGATTCAGAACCCAAGGTCCCTGCCTAAAACTGACATTGAGTACTTGAAACCGGGAGGTTACCAGTAGTGGCTTTACTAGAAATTAATCATTTGAGTAAGTCTTTTGGAAAATTGCAAGCTGTATCCGATTTAAGCCTCAGCGTTACCAAAGGTGAGATTCATGGTCTGATTGGGCCCAATGGAGCCGGTAAGACCACGGTCTTCAATCTATTGACCGGATTCTATCCGCCTACCAGCGGTAAAATTATTCTGAATGGCGAAGATATCACAGGATTAGAGCCTCATATCACTGCCAGGAAGGGTTTAACTCGCTCCTTTCAGCAGGCCTTTCTCTTCATGCAATCGACGGTGTTAGAGAATGTTCTCAGCGGCTTTCATATGTCCTGCCGGGCGGGGGCCTTCAAGGAGTTCCTCCATACCCCCAGTGCTCGCAAGTTCGATCAGGAGTGCCGTCGGCAGGCCCTGGAGATCATTGATTTCATGGGGTTGGGAGCATTAAAAAATGAACTGGCCCAGAACTTAGCGCATGGCCATCAAAGGGCTTTAGGTGTCAGTTTGGCTCTGGCTTGCAATCCCAAGCTATTACTCCTGGATGAACCGGTAACCGGGATGAATCCCACGGAAACTATGGAGATGGTGGAAAGAATCCGGAAAATCCGGGATAGGGGTATTACCATTATCCTGGTAGAACATTCGATGGAAGTGGTGATGACGGTGTGTGATAGGATCACCGTGATCGGCTACGGACAAAAGATAGCCGAGGGACTGCCGCAAGAAATACAACAGAATCCAGATGTCATTGAAGCCTATCTGGGAAAAGAGGAGAACGAGGATGCTGCTAGAGATTAAGGACTTATGGGTACACTACGGCCGGGCTGAAGCCGTCAAAGGTATCTCCATGGAGATACCGGAAGGCAGTATCGTGACCCTGATCGGGGCTAATGGGGCAGGTAAGACCACCACCTTGAGGACCATCTCAGGTCTAAAGCGGCCCACCTCAGGAGAGATCTGGTATCAGGGTAAAAGGATTAATAACTTACCCCCTCATGAGATAGTGAGGAGAGGGATTGCCCATGTACCGGAAGGAAGGCAACTGTTTTACAGTCTAACGGTAGCGCAGAATCTGGAAATGGGAGGCTTCTTACTCAAGGGCAGGAATGAATATAAAAAGAACCTGGATGCCATGTTCGAGCACTTTCCCAAATTGAAGGAGAGGATAAAACATCAGGGCACGGAGCTAAGCGGGGGGGAGCAGCAGATGGTGGCCGTAGCCCGGGCTTTGATGTCTAACCCTAAAGTATTGCTGATGGATGAGCCCAGCATCGGACTCTCCCCGATCATGGTGAATGAGGTTGCTAAAATCGTCAGGGAGATCAACCAGCGGGGGGTAACGATCGTGCTGGTAGAGCAGAATGCCAGAATGGCCTTGCGCTTAGCGAGCTTTGTTTATGTTCTGGAGGTTGGAACTATAGCCTTAAAAGGGGAGGCCAAAACTGTCGCCAAAGATGAATATATAGTTAAAGCTTATCTGGGAGGGGCTAAGAGCAGGATCGGAATCCAAACCGGTGTCAACAAGGGTACGGTCTCGAAAACTGACTGAGATCCCCAAAAAGAAAGAGGGTAGAAAGGTATAATTTAGGATTCTCGAGTGTGGAGGGATTTCTCTAAATAGACAGGTTGGGAAACATCATATTTAAAAAAATATGGAGATGATTATGGGAGACTCAGGTAATAAATCATATGACCAATCCAGTCGGATGATAAGGAAAGACTCTATCAAAAATGCCGGCGGTGGTGCAGAAATCGGTTCTAAGGCATCCATGAGAACCTATGCGAAAGGTGCTACGCCCATACCGGTAGATTCTAAAACTATAGCATCGATATCTTATAGGTTAGATTACGGAGCTATTAAAGCATTTCAAGCCGACCCGGCAAAATTCCTCACTGACACTATCAACAGATATATAAGTACTGCGCCTAATAACTGGGCGATACCCTTCAATCATCCCTATTTCGCTGCACCAGTCGCTATTGCCTTTGGCGATGGGGATTCTCAAGCGTTTCAAGATATAAAAAAGAGACAGCCATGGACTCTAACACCTCGTGAGTGTCTGGAGAAACCACCAGCGATACAGGTTTCTACCGTAAGTGGGATTCCAAGGTCTAAGGTAGACCTTCCAGGAAGGGCGCATCTGCCAGTTATTACCAAAAAGGGAGAAATTACCTGGCCAAACGGGGAGCCACCCCTTCCTCCTTGGTCAGCTACTGCGAGTGGTGGCCCGGCATCTGGAAGCATTGGAAATTCTTACGGTGGTGGATTACCCCCTTCTGGTTCGCCATCAATCGGAGGTGGGCCGCCAGCTCCGAAACCCATTGATTACGTCACTTGCATATCGATAGGTCTACCTCTTCATCCCGAGACTCTTAAGGCAGAGGCTTCATACCCTTGGGGTAATTCACCTGAGATCAAATTGAATAGCCTATTGGGCTCACATGTTGGGTTTGCCGCAGATATATCATTTTATCTCGTAAACATACTTCAAATGTTTGGTTATTTGACAATAGCTCCAACCTTTACTTCATGGGGTCAAGAGTTTCTGATGGATTTTCAATATGAAGGGCCGACAAGTCGCCAGTCGATTTCGCCCTGTTGTGAACGGGAATGGGCTGTAGCGGCTGGCCTGGGGACCTATGGTCTGACCGATATGGTAATCACCGAAAAAGGAATGGCGGTTATACTTACCACGATAATGACCTCCGCCAAAATTCCGCCTTCTCCGAAACCTGCAAAGGAATACTGCCTCTTCTATCGGGATGGGTCATGCATGAAATGTATTCCACGCTGTCCTGGGCAAGCTATCAGTACTAAAATAAATCCGGCAGGGCGTTTAGCCGCGAAATGTAATGCGGGTGGAGTAGCAGCAGCGGCGTATAATAATAACTATTTGAAAGATAGAATGGTGAAAGAATTAGGAGATTACGCTAACATTAGTGGTAACATAATATGGGGCAGCAGTGGATTAGGAATGCCCATCCTATCTTTTGCCGCTTGTGGAAGGTGCTATACCGATGTTCCCTGTGCCACCGACATTCCGGATTAGTCATAGAACAACTTTGTATAAATGACTTGTGGCCGGGGATAAGACAAGGAAAGTATAATCTCGGTAGCAGATCATTCCGATTATTTCCGGTCACATTATCTTTATTTAATAACGATGAACTACCCGGCATTAGGCAGACTGGCCCTCTTATTATTGTAAGTTTGAGCCCACATCGGCATGCCACAATAGGTGCAACGTATGATTCCTTTTAGTAAATATTTTCTCGCAGGGATAGCCTGCAAAGTCTTAGAACGACTACGTTTTTTATTTAAGGTCGTTTGAACCAGATTAAACACTTCTTGAATAACTAAAGGCGCTTGATGCGTATTCTGATGAAATCGGCCGCTTGTCCGGCCAAATCGGCCACCCTGTGAAAAGGGTTCAGGGAGTGGCGCGGGGATGGCTATAGTTTAGCTCAGTTACCATCATTTACAATCGACTCCTTTCTTTCGTTTTTCCGATTCGCCGGAATGTTCTGATTTCGTTTCCGTTGCCGGAGCTGAGCAATCGTGGCAGGAAGTGTTTTCACGCGCCCGGCTGCGGGAACTTGTATTATCGTATGCAAAAGGATTGAATCCTACTGCGATCCGTGAATCTATCGCGGGTGAAGACATTTGGGAAAAACAGCAATATCGTAAACCATCTGGTCTCATCCAAATCGTTCAGACCAAGTCCAATAAAGATAAACCTGACAGTGTAGAAAAGATGGGGAGTGAGCAAGGTCTGGAACCGAAGCTAGCTCCGACGTCAGGAGAGAAGCCGCCGTCGGTAATACTGCCAATGCCAGCAATACCTGTGACGTCGGCTGTAGCAGCCAACGCTTGGGCTTATCCCCAGGTCGGCCAGGTTATTGCTGGATATCAAGGTAGCTCGAAGGATAGTGTTGACGACGAAGAATGGCTTCGTCAAATAGAGAGTAGGTGTAGGGGTGCGCTGCAGCAATTTCAACTTCAATCAAAGTTGCTAACGAAGGCGCTCACACCAAATGCAGCACTTTTGAGATTTCAAGGCAGTGCGAACCTCACTGTTGAGCAGGTGCTCAAACGTCGCTCGGAGTTTCTCACAACACACGGCCTAAATGTTATTTCTGTTCGGGCAGAACCCGGAGTGGTAGCCATCGCTATTGCACGCCCGAACCGTCGGGTGTTGCATCTACCCGAAGTTTGGAAGAAATGGAGTCCGAATTGCACTTACGGGAACCACGACCTTCTCATTGTATTGAGAGAAGAGGATAGCAGCCTTCTTTATCTATCCCTGAAGAACAATGCGCCACACACACTCATCGCTGGTTCAACAGGTAGTGGCAAATCTGTACTAATGCAAAACATTATCTTAGGTATCGCTTGTACTAACACAACCGAACAGGCGAAGATAGTCCTCATAGACCCAAAGCTGGGTGTTGATTACTTTGCGTTCGAAGGGTTGCCACATTTAACCAGTGGTATCATTGACAAACAGGAGACCGCTATGAAAGCCGTTATTTATGCGAGGGTTTCGTCAGAGAGCCAGGATGTAGACTTATCCATCTCGGCTCAATTGAAAGCTTTACGAGATTATGCTTCTAAACACGGCTATCAGATTGTTAGAGAGTATATAGATGAAGCAGAGAGTGGGCGTACCTCGGATCGCCCAGCCTTTCGCGAGATGATTGCTCTGGCAAAAGCCAAACATCATCCTTTCGAAATCATCCTGGTTTGGAAACTGAACCGGTTTGCTCGCAACCGGAGCGATTCTATCATCTATAAAAAGCTACTTCGGGATAGAGGCATCAAACTCATCTCTATAAATGAACCATTAGAGGATAGCCCTTCAGGCCACTTACTGGAAGGCGTCATCGAAACGATCGATGAGTTCTACAGCGAGAACCTGGGTGAGGATATCAAACGTGGAATGCGAGAGAATGCTGAAAGAGGTTTCTTTAATGGTAGTAGGCCGCCCTATGGGTTTCACAAGGTAGATGTAATTGACGGCGAAAAAACCCGCCACCGGCTGGAACCCGATCTTGAAGGTTCAACTTCCCGACAGATAGTCAAGCTCATCTTTAACTTGGTTTTAAAAGGAATGGGGTGTAAAGAGATCGCCAAATTCGTGAATAAAGAGGGTTTTCGCACCAGTAAGGGGCAGAAGTGGGGTAGGACTACTGTACAAAAGATATTAAACAATGAGGCTTACTGCGGCACCTTAGTCTGGGGAGGTCGGCCCGGGCATCCGGCCATCCATAGCAGCACTCCTCCGGTTAGAGTGGAAAGTGCTTGGCCAGCGATCATCGACCGAGATACTTTTAATAATATTCGCCAAAAGATGGCAGCTAATGCCCCTCAGACCATTCATCCCCGAATTGTTCCTAGCTTTTATCTGCTTAGTGGTCTCCTATTCTGTTCCTGTGGACAAGCCATGATCGGACGCAGCGCCAAATCCCACCAATATCACTATTATGTCTGTAACAGGGGTTATAAACAGGGTAAGGAAAGCTGCAATGCCAGGGACCTGCCGAAAGACAAGATTGAGAAGGTCGTGATTGAACAGATTCGGCAAAAGGTATTGACTCAAGAATGCTTGGAGGAACTGGTAAAACTGGTTAATGAAGAATTAGACTCGGCACAGAGTTTGCTTAAAGATAAGTTGGCTGCTATTGATACTGAGTTAGATGATGTTGGAGACCGGTTATCCAAACTCTATGATGCCCTTGAAACCCGAAAACTGAGTCTAGATGATCTATCTCCCCGTATTAAGAAACAGAAAGCCCACCAGGATGAACTAATGAAAGCCAGAGTTCAAGTAGAAGCAGACATGGTGGTAGAGGGAGTTCAGCATGTGGAATTGGAGACGGTCAAGGCTTATGCTCAAGATTTACGCAATCTCTTGGAAGAGGCGGATTTTACCCAGAGTAAAACTTTTCTTCGTTCCTTCGTAAAAAAGGTGATCATCAATGGAGATAAAGCAAAAATCCAATATCGTTTACCTATGCCGCCGGATGGAAAGAAGACACAGTCCATAGGAGTTCTGCCTGTTGATACCCTTGGTGGAGATAGGGGGATTCGAACCCCCGACCTCCGCGATGCGAACGCGGCGCTCTCCCAGCTGAGCTATATCCCCGTGGCGATAAGACTATTATAGCATAACCAGGCTAGCGCTCGATGCGTTTTATCTGGTAACGCAGCTTGCCCGCCGGCGCGGTAACTTCCACGGTCTCGCCATCACTCCGCCCGAGCAGCGCCTTGCCCAGCGGTGAGGCGAGGGATATTTTACCTTTGGTGGGGTTGACCTCCCGCGGGTCGACAATCATGTAGCGACATTCCTCGCCGGTAGCTAAATCACCGACGATGATGCTATCCCCAATGACGGATTTTAAGGCTGGCTCTTTCTTTTCCTGGATGATGGTTGCCGCTTTTAAAGCTTGCTCCAGCTCTTTGACCCTTCCCTCGACATGCCCGCGCTCTTCCTTGGCAGCGTGCAACGGCGCGTTTTCTCTAAAATCCTTATCGGCAGCGGCGCGCTGTATTTCCACAACCAGCTCCCGACTCTTCTTTTTAAGCTTCTCCAGCTCAGCTGCCAGCTCATCAAACCTCTGCTGTGTCAGGGTGACAGCCTTCTGGATGTTCCGCCCGCCAGCGACCGTAGGTGCAGTCTTTCCTTTTTTGGTCTTTAAGTGTGTTGAGAGGCTGGTCTGGCTCCAGCCGATTTTTTTGGCGTAGGCGAGGAAGGCACGTACAATGGCTAATTTTTTTTCGTAGTCGATATCAGAGACATTTAGTGCTTCGGCATAGCTGGCAATCGCCGGCCCCGCTAGTGTAGAAAATGAGTTCTCCCAGCCGTACCACCGGGCGAATCTATACACCTCCGGCTGGCTGACATCCCGGTCTTTTGACGTTAGCTTGCCCAGGTAAAGCGTGACCGCCTCGCCCAGGCTGGGAACGTGGTCGGTACTGTTGGCCATTTACATCTCCCTACGATTTTCTTTTCCATTCTAAACGTTATTAGCCTTGGCGGTCAATTCTAGCGGATGGGAAGGGAAGCTTGATTATCTTAAGAGATTTGGCTATCATCTGGTACCTAAGGAGACTTTTTATTGTGCGACTATGCCAATCAAAGGAGAGGTCTTTTGCCTTAAGCAGGGCTTCATCGATGCCGCTGGCTTTAATTACCTTGAACAAACGGTCGATTTGCCGCTCATTAAGTCGCTCGAAGAGCTTACGCGCCCAGTAACCTGTTCTGATTTCTCCCCCCAGCTTCTTCCGCCACGCCCGCTGATAGATTGATAATCTTTTAGCCGAAAGGTCATTATCCGCCAGTGCTCGATGCAATACATCCGTGGCTATTTCCGCGCCGATCAATCCGTAGTAAATACCGCCGCCGGTCGTCGGCTTCACTTGCCCTGCCGCATCACCGACCGCTAGCATCCGTTCGCCGTAGGTGCGGGATGGCGGTTTCAAGGGGATGCCTCCGTAGCTGATTTTAGCGTCGTCGGACTTAATTTCGCCCCGCTTTGCAAGCTGATGTAGCCAATTTTTCAGTAGCGGTCCCGCCTCGTTACGGGAAAGCAGTCCCACTTTCGCCATACCTCCGGCCGTCGGCACCAGCCAGCCGAAGAAACCTGGCGCGATATCCCCGAAGTAGACCTCAACCTCCTTAAGCCCAGGGGCTGCCACTTCTGCCTGTGCACCTATGGCGTAGTCTTTATATTTCCCTAGCCCCAGCCGCCCGTTCAATCCTGGGGTAAAGCCACTGGCGATAACTATCGCCTTCGCCGGAATTTGATACTCTTTACCCTCATAGGCCATGGTGACGTTGATGTGGTCGTTCACGACGGCAGCGTCTATCACGCGGCTGCGAAAGTGATATTCCGCTCCGGCACGCTGTGCCCGCTCCGCCATGGATATATCGAAAGCCATCCTATCGAGGATGACTGCCTGCGGTTCCTGGCGATACAGGTGGAGGGAGTTACCTGACGGTGAAAAAAGCGTGGCGCTATTTACTTGCTTCAGGATAACCTTGCTGTCTATCTCAAAAGTATTGACGCATTCCAGCCCGACGATGCCGGTACAACAAAGCTTATGTCCCGCCGCCCCACTCTTCTCTAAAACTAATACACTATGGCCCATTTCCGCCAGGCGGCGCGCGATATGGCTGCCCGTTGGCCCCCCACCGATGACGATAACATCATGCATTGAAACTCCATTTAGAATAAACAACTATGGTACATATTATAATACAACCTTCCTGAAAACCAAGCTAAATTAGAGAGACGCTTGGCTAATTGGTAATAAAATGCTACAATATATAGGTTAAGTGCATTAGACTGGAAAATCTGTGGCGCGAAGTAAAGAAACAAAAAAGTTAACTTACGAAGAAACCCTCGGAAAAAAGAAAGCCATTTTAGCCGCTCTGGCAAAAGCCTCCGAAGATAGCCCGTTCCTCAAAGAAAGTGCCGATGCCTATGACGGTGAACCTCAAATTTATTACTCCCTTTTTTAAACTCATTGGGAGATAGACCGCACAGAGAAAAGGAGTTAGACGTAAAGTGAGCAGCAAAGAAAAAAAAGAGACAAATAGCAAAGCGAACGAGGAAATTCTGGGGCAGATATCGAGCGAGGCAATCTCCTCGATGATGGAAGAAAACCGTGTTTTCCCCGCGCCCAAAGAGTTCGCGAAAAACGCCGCCATAAAAAGCATGGATGAATATAAGGCGCTCTATAACGAGTCGCTCAAAAATCCAGATAAATTCTGGGGAAAAATGGCGGAACAACTGGAATGGTATAAGAAATGGGATAAATACGAAGTAGGCGACTTCAAGGATAAGCCGGATATAAGGCACTTCGTCGGCGGCAAAATAAACGTTGCCGTTAACTGCCTGGACCGCCATCTCAAGACAGCCCGCAAGAATAAAGCCGCGCTCATCTGGCAGGGCGAGCCGGATGGTGATGTCAGGACATATACCTATCAGCAGCTCCATTATGAGGTCTGTAAGTTCGCTAACGTTCTTAAGAAAATTGGGATAAAAAAAGGCGATACGGTTTCCATCTATCTACCGATGATTCCGGAGCTGGCTATCGCCATGCTTGCCTGTGCACGCATCGGGGCTATCCACGGCGTCGTCTTCGGCGGTTTCAGCGCTGAAGCCCTGCGGGATAGGATTCAAGACTGTAAATCCAAACTGCTCATCACCGCCGATGGCTACTGGCGAAACGGCCGCCAGATAAAAAGCAAAGATGGCGCGGATACCGCCGTCACCGCCTGCCCCACCATTAAAAATGTCATCATCGTCAAGAGACTCGGCATCGAAATTAACATACAGGCCGGCAGGGATTTTTGGTGGCATGAGCTGATGAGTGCCGCTGATATTACCGCCAAGTGCGAGCCGGAGCAAATGGATGCTGATGAAGCGCTCTTCGTTCTTTACACCAGCGGCAGCACCGGCAAGCCCAAAGGTGTCCTGCATACCCAGGCCGGCTATCTCCTCCACTGCTACTTGAGCATGAAGTGGATTTTTGATATCAAGGATGAAGATATTTTCTGGTGTACGGCGGATGTCGGCTGGATTACAGGCCACAGCTATATCGTTTACGGTCCGTTCGCCGCCGGGGCTACCAGCCTTATGTTCGAGAGCGTGCCTACCTATCCAGCAGCCGACAGGTTCTGGCAAATCGTCGAGAAATTCAGGGTAAACATATTCTATACTGCCCCAACGGTCATTCGGGCTTTGATGCGCGAGGGTGAGGAGCTACCCAACAAACACGACCTTTCCAGTCTCAGGCTTCTTGGCAGCGTCGGCGAGCCAATCAACCCCGAGGCTTGGATGTGGTACTACCGCGTTATCGGTAAAAACAATTGCCCCATCGTCGATACCTGGTGGCAGACGGAGACCGGCGGAATCTTAATTACCCCTCTCCCCGGCGCCATGGCAATCAAGCCCGGCTCGGCTTCTTTACCCTTCCCCGGCGTCGACCCCATTATCTTAAACGAAAATGGCAGCCTGGTCGGTTCCAACGAAGGCGGTTGGCTTTGTATTAAGAAACCCTGGCCTGGCATGATGCGGACCATCTGGGGCGACCCGGCAAGATTCAAGGAAACCTATTTCACCAAGTTCCCAGGCTACTATTGCACCGGCGATGGCGCCCGGCAGGATAAAGATGGCTACTACTGGCTGATGGGACGCATCGACGATGTCATTAAAGTCTCCGGCCACCGTATCGGCACCGCCGAGGTGGAAAGCAGCCTGGTCTCGCATCCCAAAGTGGCTGAATCCGCCGTCGTCCCCATGCCTCATTCCCTTAAGGGCGAAGGCATCTACGCTTACGTTACCCTGAAAATGGGTGAAAAACCAAGTCCGGAGCTGGAAGCTGAATTGAAAGCTCATGTCCGCCAGAAAATAGGGCCTATCGCCACACCGGATGTCATTCAGTTTGCGGATGGCTTACCTAAGACCCGCAGCGGTAAAATCATGCGCCGTATCCTCGTGAAAATCGCGGCCGGCAACACGGATAATCTGGGTGATATTTCCACCCTGGCCGACCCTGCGGTAGTGCAAACGCTGTTAGCGGGTAAAAAGAAGTAATTTTTTAAGGGCGAAAGTGGCCGGGGCGGGGTTTCCACTCTGGCCATTTAGTATACAAAACTAAATTTTTTGGAGGTATTACGTGGCACAAAACTCGACCAAAGTAGAATCACAATTAGCTAACCCGGGAGCCCTGGGTCTGGCGGCATTCGGTTTCACCACTATCCTGCTACAGTTCCACAATCTCGGCTGGATAGAAAGCTACATGCCCGTGGTATATGGCATGTTCTGGGGAGGCTTAGCCCAGGTAATCGCCGGCATTATTGACGGCAAGCGCGGCGATACTTTTGGATTAACCGCTTTCGTTTCCTACGGCGTGTTCTGGATGGGGCTCGCCTTCGCCTTTATCCTTCAATGGACAGGCGTGGTTACGCTTGATAGTTCCGGCCTTGCCTGGACGTTCATACTCTGGGGTATCTTTACTTTCTTCATGATGATCGGTACGCTAAAAATGACCTTCGTACACTTTTTCGTTTTCGCCTCATTGGTGGTGCTTTTCGCGCTCCTGGTGGCGCACTTTTTCGGCGCTATATCTGCCAAGCCCGCGGGCATCGAGGGACTCTTCTGCGGCGCGGCGGCAGTGTACGGCGCGGCGGCGGTTATCATCAACGGCAAGTTCGGGCGCACCGTACTCCCGATGGGGAGAGTTTTAAAGTAAAAGACTGAAAAGAACATCTAAAAAGCGGCTCGGGAAAAAACCAGCCGCTTTTTTATTTAAGAGAAAATTAGATTTTACCACCCCTCCTCCTATCCCCATCTCTACCAGCGGAGAAGGGCTCGCCCTGAAAACTCGCTCTGAAGGGGAACTAAAGGGGGTGAGGTATTTATACCTATTTCCCTCTTTTTATCTGTTTATCCTGAGCTTGTCGAAGGGTGTTTTTGATTTTTGAGATTTGATATTTGATTTGGTTATTGTATCTTGGTTCTTGGTTATTGTATCATAAATTACTGGAGCATATTATTCATGGATAGTGATTTAGTTCCCCCCGGACTTACTTACCTCGCAGATAATATTATTACCAAACAGAATATCCTTGGCGTTAGCAAGGAGCAGGGCGCTCATTGGGCGCGTCATCTTAATCTCCCCACCCAGGGTGATACTATATTTTTCGCTGGCTGCGGCTATCAGTTCTCGGCGCAGCTGGAAGTATTAATGTCCTTAGCCAGGGGTGTCGATAAAAGCGTTATCGGCGCCGAGCTCCCCATGCGTTTCGCCCGTTTTCAGAAAAAGCTGGGGCTTAACCTGCCGGCCATCTATAGTAATGTCATTTCCTACAGTAATGCCCTTTACCATAGTAATGTCCTTTCCCACGGTAAAGCTCGGTCCCGCGGCAGCGAACCTGAAATAAAACCGCTGGAAGCGGCCGTTAAAGTGCTGCGCAACCTGGGTATTCAGCCTGCCTACCTGGCGAAAGACGAACCCTGCTGCGGCGCGACGCTTTATCATGCCGGACTGCAATCCAAGTTCAGCGAGAATGCCCATCATGCCTACCAGGTGCTAAAGGACGCGGGGGTTAAGCGGATTATCGGCGTCGTTCCTTACTGCACCCATGCGCTGCAAAAGCTTTTCCCGCTCTTTATTAAAGGCTACGACCTTGAAGTTAGGCATTTTTTAGAGATAGTCGTCGAGAAAATATCTCTGTTCAAACTCCGCTATCCACGTAAGGTCCGGGTGACCTATCACGACCCCTGCCAGATGGTGCGCTACATGAACCTGATAGAAGAGCCGCGCCGGATTTTACGCGCTATCGAGGGACTCACCTTGGTCGAACCCGAGTGGACGCGCGGCGAGTGGGCGACCTGCTGCGGTGGAGGGGGCGGTTTTGAGACTGTCTTTCCGGAGCTGAGCGAGGTGCTGGCGGTTAACCGCGTCACCGAACTGATGGAGACTAAACCGGATATTATCGTCACGCATTGTCCCGGCTGCATTATGCAGCTTAAGGATGGACTACGTAAGCTAAAGGTGGAAGGCGTCGAGGTGCTGGATTTGTCGGAGGTCGTCGCCACGGCGATGGAAGCATGAAAAAACAATCGGATTTTAAAAGCTATAAGAAAGAGATAATGGACGCTACCCACAACGACCGGCTGCGCCTGGCACTTTCTCGCGCGGTCAAGAGTTTCCGCGGCAATGTTAAAAACGCGTTGGCACGCTTCCCTCATACCGTCGCCCTGGCTGAGGAAGTCCTCAAAATTAAGGAAAAAGCTATTCCGGATATGGAAAAGCTGACCCGCCAGGCGATTGTCTCCATTGAGGAAAACAAGGGCAAGGGCTATATCGCCCGCACGGCGGAAGAAGCCCTGGGAATTATCTCCAACCTCGTCGGCACGAAGAAGCTTGTCGTCAAAGGCAAGTCTATGACCGGCGAGGAAATCGGCCTCCGCGAGCATTTGGAAGCTATCGGCAACGAGGTCTATGAGACCGACCTCGGCGAATTTATCATTCAGAAGCTCGGTGACCGGCCGATGCACATCACCTCGCCGTCGATTCACGTGCCCCGCGAGGACGTCGCCAGACTTTTTTCCAAGGTGATGGGACAGGAAATCGCGCCGGATGCGGAAATCGCTGAAATGGTCGCTGCCGCCCGTGAGTATTTAAGAGATAAGTTTTTCCGCGCCGATATCGGCATCAGTGGTGCAAATGTCGTCGCCGCCGAGACTGGCACGCTCTTTATCATCGAAAACGAGGGCAATATCCGCCTCTCCACCAGCGCCCCGCCGGTACATATCGCCTTAGTCGGCATGGAAAAGCTGGTGTCTTCCTTGAGCGATGCCTTTAAAGTCAGCGAGGTTACCTGGCGCTACGCCAACTACACCATCCCTTCCTATGTCAGCCTGGTCTCCGGTCCCAGCAAGACCGGCGACATTGAAAAGGTCACCACCTATGGCGCGCATGGGCCTAGAGAGCTGCACGTTATCTTTCTCGATGGGGGTAGGACACAGTTGGCGAAGTACCCCAAGCTCCGTCAGGCGCTTTACTGCTTACGTTGTGGGGGCTGCCTCTACGAATGCCCCGTCTTTGCCGTGACTGCCGGTCATTTCGGTGATAAGTATTTCGCTGGCATCGGCGCTGTCTGGGCGGCTATCGTCAATAAAGACAAAGAAAAAGCGGCTTCTTTAGCCTATACCTGCCTTACGTGCGGACGCTGCCGCCAGCGCTGCCCGGTGAAAATCGACGTGCCGGAAATGGTCATCGAGCTACGCAAGATGCTGGCAGAAGGCGAGTAGACGGCATGCGTTTAATCTACGCCGCTGATATTACCGAAGCTGTCTCTAACCTCCTTAAGCAGGCTAACTATACCCTCGGCGACGATGTGCTGGTGGCGCTTAAGAAGGCACGCAAAGAGGAAGAATCTCCCGCCGGACGTGAAGCTCTGGACGCTATTTTAGAAAATGCACGTATCGCTGTTGCCGAGAAAATCCCCCTTTGCCAGGACTGCGGTACCGCCGTCATCTTCCTGGAAATCGGGCAGGATGTATTGGTTGTAAAAGGCGATATTTATGCCGCTGTTAATGAGGGAGTGCGGCAGGCATACACGGAAGGTTATCTGCGTAAGTCTATGGTCGACCGCCCCTTTTCCGACCGTAAAAATACCGGCGATAACACACCCGCCGTAATTCATACCACTATCGTCCCTGGCAACAAGCTTAAAATCACCGTTCTGCCTAAAGGCGGCGGCGCGGAAAATATGGCTAAACTCGGCATACTGCTGCCAGCGGCTGGCAGGCAGGGCGTTATCGACTTTGTGGTTAGCGCCGTCAATGAAGCATGGAGCAATCCCTGCCCGCCGGTTATTATCGGGGTAGGTATCGGCGGTACGGCGGAAAAAGCGATGGAGATGGCGAAGCATGCTCTGATAAGGAGGATAGGGGAGCCCAGCCCCGATAAAGAAAACGCCGACCTTGAGCAGGAGATTTTACATAAAGTAAATAATCTGGGCATTGGGCCAATGGGTTACGGCGGCAGAATCACCGCCCTAGCCGTCCACGTGGAGACCTTCCCCGCCCACATCACCGCCCTGCCCGTGGCCGTTAACCTGCAGTGCCACTCCGCGAGGCATAGAGAGACAGTGCTTTAGTCAATCTTCGCCTCTGTCCTTGTATAGAAAACCTCATATTTATGTGTTAACATAAATATAACCCTGCCCTACCATGTGGTAACACATGGACTTGCCGTCAGCGTTGGGCAACGCTTTGGGGGATGTTAATCATAGTGATATGGTTAATGACGAGCAAGATACGAGAGGTGGTGGTGCTTATGATAAAGAGTTATTGGATATTGTCTGCAAATGTTTTTACATCTGTAAATAGTTTCAATGCTTTTTTGATTAATATCACCACCCTCGGAATGAGGGTTTTACTGTAATCCTGAGCGCAGCGAAGCATCTCGTGGGGGTGTGCAATTCCTCCCCCTTATCTTGTCTCCCGCTTTCTTAAAGACAATTATCCTTTGATAACACGCATTATATTGGTTGCTGTTATTTAGTAATTGGAGTATTATACTGTAAACAAAAAATGGTTGGCAAGAATAATCAAATGTCTTACTTCTTAAAAAATATCTTCAAAACAATATCAGAAATTATTGGGTCTTGGCTTAATGTCATCCAGATTATATTTTACTTCATTGGTATAGGTACAACTAGCACTGGAGGCATTTTTATCATTTATGATTTGCCTATTATATATCCTATTGCATTAATAGTAGTAGGATTATGTATTTTGGCAAGTGATATTTTTCACACTGTAAGGAAATATCGTGCTTGGAATCGTGTTGTTCAAAATCCAACTATTAATGATATTATGAAGATTGAATATGATTATTATATTTGCTTGGCAAAAATTGCTGATATAGTGGTAAATAGAAATAAGAAAAAGAATATTATATCAGAAACACGTAACAAAATTGCATCGGAATATTATAAAATGATGGGTTTTAGTGATGAAATCATATACAAAGCCATTTCTTCCAACTTTAAATACAACAAGAGAGAGAAAAGCAAGTTTTTTAAGTTACTAAAATTAGACCCCAAAAATCGGCATCAAATAATTGAAAAATTTTTAAGTTTTGGCAAGATGTTAAATAGGGCTGGTTTAGGTTTAAATGAAGAGATGGGGAACAATCCAAATTGTGGTGATATAGCAGAAAAATTGCATGCGAAAAAACTTGAACTAGAAATATTAGAAAAGGATGTAGGAGTTGTTGATGATTTGAGAGATTTCATATATGGTGCTTTTAGTTTAGCAGTAGCTTTAAGACTAATAAATAGAAATAGAATATGGTATAAAAATGTTCCCTTAACTATTATTCTGGCTAGTGAAGATATCAAAGATGATGTACAAGATAAATTTGATAAACTCTACTATTATACAAGACATCATTTAAGAAAATGTGTTATGAAAGCTGGGAAATTATAATAAGTGTTATGAAGAGATACTTATCTTTTTAAGGGGGATAAGAGGGGGATTTTGTTTAAAACATTATCACTACCATTAACCGAAAAATCTATTGCCAGCCTTAAGTCCGGCGATAATGTCCTGCTATCCGGCGTCCTTTACGTCGCTCGTGATGCTGCCCATCGTAGAATCATAGAAGCTTTAGATAAGGGAGAGTCTTTGCCTTTCGATATAAAAAGTCAGACGCTCTACTATATGGGGCCTTCACCCGCCCCTCCCGGCAAGGTTATCGGCTCCGCGGGACCTACCACCAGCGTCCGGATGGACACCTATACTCCCCGCCTCCTCACCGTGGGACTAAAAGGGATGATTGGCAAAGGCGTGCGCTCACCGGCGGTCAAAGATGCCATAAAGAAATATAAGGCTGTCTATCTGGCAGCGGTCGGCGGCGCCGGCGCATTGATTTCTAAGACTATTATCAAGTCAGAGGTTGTTGCCTATCTTGACCTCGGCCCCGAAGCAATTTTGCGACTCGAAGTTAAAGACTTCCCCGCTACTGTCATCAACGATATTTACGGCGGGGATTTATACGTCGAGGGGAAAAAGAAATACCAGGTGGGCTGATAATAAGCTTTATTCCAACAGCTCCATAATGTGCCGTACCTGTTGGGGCATTTTATGACGCTTTAGGGTATCGATGAGCTGTATCTGGCAGCCGGGACAATCGGTGACGACAATGTCCGCCCCGGTAGATTGTATCGCGGCGGCTTTCTTAGCGGCGATTTTTTGGGATAGCTCATAGAAATAGATACTGAAAGTCCCCGCCATGCCGCAGCAGCGGTCGGCTTCCGGCATTTCTACGTATTTAATGTCCTTTAGCGACCTCAATATTTTGTGAGGCTGCTCCTTAACGCCCAGGTAGCGCCCGAGGTGGCAGGGCTCGTGCCAGGTAACGGTCTTGCCTTTGAACTCCGGGGCAACATGATAAGCGGAGGATGGCAGCTTTAGTACGTCCACCAGGAACTCGGTGATATCTTTAATCTTACCGGCAAACTCCGTATAAGCCTGTTTTCTGGCGTCGGTATCCGCCAGGAATTTAGCGTAGTCTTTCATCGCCGAGGCGCAGGTAGCGCAATCGGTAATAATATAATCCAAATCTTTAAAAGCTTTAACGTTAGCATCAGCCATCTTGCGTCCAGTAACGAAGTCGCCCATGCCTAAAAAAACCGGCGCCCCGCAGCACCCCTGCCCCCGCGGCACGATGACTTCCACGCCGTTTTTTGTCAAAAAATTGATTATCTTTTTACCCAGCTCGGGGAAAACGAAGTCCGTCATGCAGCCGGTGAAATAGCCGACGGTATACTTTACCTTAATGCCTGCCGGGGGCTTGTTGACCTCCGGCACAGACTGGCGCAGGAACTTGGGGGCTATTTGCGGTATATGTCGTCCTTTGCCCAGAGCCGCCAGGAAAAACGAGAGGTGCCGGATAGTCCCATCAGTCTTGGGTAGGAAAATACCCTGGAACCAGGAGGCAAATCTTACCGCGTAGCCGAAAAGGCGACGTCTTGGTAAAAGCCAACGGAAGACGATGTTATAGGGAAAGGGCACGCCCTTCTGTTTAACCTTATCCGCCCGTGCCGCGGTAATCACGGTGGGAACGTGCGTGCCGGCCGGGCAGTTCTGGGCGCAGGTCATGCATAAAGTGCAGCGGTTGAGCTGCTCTGCCATCTCGTCGGTGATATCAAGCTCACCGGAAAGTAGCGAACGGATAAGCATGATTTTGCCCCGCGCCACCCCACTTTCTACCTTTTCTTCACGGTAGACAGGGCAATCGGACATGCAAAAGCCGCACTTGGTGCATTTATCGAGGTCGTCTATGAACTTTTCTATTTCGTCGTACTTTACGTCGGTTTTCATGCTTTATTAGTTAGTCCCACCCCTTTGCCCCTCTGGATTCCCGTTTACACGGGAATGACGGATAAAAGACCAACGAGACCACGTCATTCCCAACTCGATTGGGAATCCAGTTTCCCCTTTCTTGTTTCCCTCTTTTATAAATAGGGTTCACCCTGAAGGTCTCGAACAGAAGGCTCGGCCTGAAGGTTCTCCCTGAAGGGATTAAGGGAGTCTTTTCCTCTACCCCTCCTCCCATATCTTCCCCGGATTTAAAGTATGTTTGGGGTCGAGCAGGTCTTTTATCCCCCGCATCATCTCTATCGCCAGCGGGTCCATTGCCTTCTTGAGGAAACGCTGTTTTTCCAGTCCGATGCCGTGCTCTCCGGAGATTACGCCCCCCAGTTTCAAGGCTATTTCAATCACCTCGTCGACGCATTTCAGGGCGCGCTGGTAATGCTCTTTATCTCGGTTATCCGTGAGCACCGCCGGATGGAAATTACCGTCCCCTACGTGCCCGGCGAAGCTGATAGGCACGTCGAAACGCTTGGCGCTTTCCTGGCTAAGCCGGATAAACTCGGTTATCTTGTCGCGCGGTACGGATACATCCTCGTTTATGATGTCGTGGGCTTGGCTATGGATATCGGAAAAGTGAGCCCGTCTAGCCTCCCAGTATTTTTCTGCCTCGGCAGCGTTAGCCGCAACTCTTACCTCGCGCGCCGTCTTTTTACAGATGTCCACCACCTGCTGTGTTTCCGCCGCCACCGTTTGCTCCAGACCATCCACCTGTATTAGCAAAATTACCTGTGAAGTATTGAGGATTTCATCGGGCAGAATGCCCCGGAACTTTTCAAAAGTCCAGTTATCCATGAACTCTACCTTGGAGGGCAACACGCTGCTGGCGATGATGGCGGTTACCGTTTCCCCTGCCACCGCCACGTCGCGGAAGACTGCCAGGATGGTCTGATTGGCTTTGGGCACCGGCAAGAGACGGAGCGAGATTTTAGTAATGACGCCCAGCGTCCCTTCCGAGCCGGTAAAGAGCATCATCAGCTCGTAGCCGGTGCGGTTTTTCGGCGTCAGCCCGCCCAGCTTAACGATTTTACCATCCGCCAGTGCCACCTCAAGACCTAAAACGTACTGCTTGGCGACGCCGTATTTCAGGCATGATGGCCCGCCGGAGTTCTCGGCAATGACACCGCCCATCGTACAGCCGGAGAAGCTTTGGGGGTCGGGCGGGAAAAATAAGCCCTCTTTAGCCAGAGCATCCTGGAAGTCCTGGAGTATAACACCCGGCTCGACGGTGGCGTTCAGGTTGGTCTTGTTTATCTCGATAATCCGGTTCATCTTGGTGGTGCAGAGGACGATGCCGCCCTTAATCGGTATCGAGCCTCCACTCACATTAGTGCCCCCACCCCGCGGCGTCACCGGAATATCGTTTTCGTTAGCGAATTTTAGAATTTCTGATATCTCTATCGCACTGGCGGGAAAGACCACGACGTCCGGCTGGTGCGACCATGCCTGGGTGCCGTCGTAGGAATAGGCTACCATATCTTCTTTTGCGGTCAGCACGTTTCCCTTACCGACAATCCGGCGCAGGCGGTCGATATGCTTGGGGTTAATCATAGTGAATCATCCTGCTATTATTCTTCAAGCGGCAACACCATCATTTTTTGTTATTCTTCAGCAGGTTGCAGTCAACCCCTGTCGGGCAAGATTCGCATTCCATCTGTAACGTCGCGTGCGTGATGTTGAAATCGTGCGCCAGCACCTCGTTTACTTTCGTCAGGATTTCATCACACTGACTCACTCTCCGGTCGGTAATTCTTAAATGGGCGCTTAAAGCATATATACCGGAGGTAATCGTCCAGATATGCACCTCGTGCAGGTCTTCCACACCAGATACCTTTTTAACCGCCTCCGCCACCTTTTCCATTTCGACATGCGGCGGCACGGACTCCAGCAGGATATCCACCGACTCTTTTACGATACGCACCGCCCCCCAAAGTATGACGATACCGATAACCACGGCGAGTATCGGGTCGGCGATAGTCCAGCCGGTTATTTGAATGATAACGCCGGCAATAATGACCCCTACCGAGGACATGGTATCGCCGATGATGTGCCAGAAAGCGGCTTTTATATTGATGCTTTTACGGCTATCCTGCCGCAGCAGCAATAAACCGATGATATTGGCTGCTAAGCCTATCCCCGCTACGATAAGCATAAGCGGACCTTTAATCGCCGGCTCTTGTTGGAATCTCTGGTAAGCCTCATAAAAGATAATCGCGGAAACCAGTATCAGGACGCTGCCGTTAGCCAGAGCCGCCATGATTTCCGCGCGGTGGTAGCCGAAGGTTTTAGTAGCGGTGGCTGGCCGCCTCGCCAGGTGCATGGCAAATAGACTTAATCCCAGCGCCAGCGCATCGGTGAACATATGGCCGGCATCGCTCAACAGGGCGAGACTGTTGCTGAATAAGCCGCCGAGTATCTCGGCTACCATGATAATCAGCACCAGCCCCAACGTTATTTTCAGGGGCTGGCTGGCAGAGATATCCCGGTGCTCTTCTTCGCGATGCATATCTTTACTTTAACGCGTTGGACTAATAGATTCAAGGTTGATACCTTGAATACTGCTCTTTCTCGTCTCTTTTGCGTTATGCTATAATGGCTTTTAGGACGTTAAAATATGGCAGGCACCAGACACAAAGCCAGGACTCTAGCCCTGCAGGCTTTATATGAGGTCGATTCCGTAGCGCGCCGTCCCCAAGATGTGGTAGAACGGCTGCTATCGGAAGCCAACCTGTCTATAGAGAACAGCGATTTTGTACGGGAGCTGGTCAACGGCGCTGTAAAAAATAGGGATGAGATAGACCGATATATTCAAAAGTCAGCGCCGGCCTGGCCGGTAAACCAGCTAGCGTTAATCGACCGTAATATACTTAGACTTGCAATCTTCGAAATTTTATTTGATAATAAAGTACCAGTCAAAGTGGCTGTTAACGAAGCGGTTGAACTGGCTAAGGCTTTCGGGAGTGAAAGCTCCGGCAAGTTCGTCAATGGGGTACTCGGTTCCATAAGCGCCCAGGCAAACCGCTAGACGGCTCGTAAAAAGGGGGAAAACGTGGCAACTGCTTTTGAAAAAATAAAGAAACTGGTTGTGGACCAGCTCGGTGTTGACGAGAAGGATGTTGTACCCACCGCCAGCTTTGTTGAGGATTTAGGCGCCGATTCTCTGGACCTGGTCGAGCTGATTATGTCGCTGGAAGAAGCCTTCAGCACCTCGGAACGTAAAATCGAGATACCCGATGAAGCTGCCGAGAAAATCATCACTATCCAGGATGCGCTCGACTATTTGAAAGAGCAGGGGATTGACGGCTAAACCTGGCTTTTAAATACCCCTCGCCCAAGCCACCGCATTGGTAAATATCTGTAAGCCGTAAAGGTCCTGGCGTTCTTTTTCCCGCGTCCAGCGGGGGTGCTGCGTCCAGCGGATAAAGTCCTCGGGGTGGGGCATCAGCCCGAAGATACGGCCTGTAGCATCACAAATGCCGGCGATATCCTTTACCGAGCCATTGGGATTATTGGGATAACCTGCCTCGGTTTCCCCTTTTTCGTCAACGTATTGCACGACGATATTCAGTTTCTCCAGCATGCCTGGCTCCGCCACCAGCTTGCCCTCACCGTGAGCGATGGGGACGTAGATGGTGTCAATCCCTTTGGTAAAAACGCAGGGACTTTTCTTATTCACCTTTAAGTAGACCCAGCGGCACTCGAACTTGCCGGAGTCGTTATTGGTTAAAGTCACCGGCTGGGCACCCTGATGTTCTATACCCGGTAAAATACCTGTTTTCACCAGTACCTGGAAGCCGTTACAAATACCCAGTACCAGTCGCCCGTCAGCCACGAATTTCTTGATATTCTCCCCCAGCCCCAGCCTTATTTCATTTGCCATAATTTTACCGGCAGAGATATCATCGCCGTAAGTAAAGCCGCCGGGAATGACCATGATTTGATAGTCGGCAAGGCGTTTTTCCTTTCGCACCAGTTCGTTCACCAGCGTTGAATCGACGACCGGCGCACCAGCCAGCTCGAAAGCGATTTGCGTATCGACATCGCGGTTAGTTCCAGGCGCCCGCAGCATTAGGACTTTTACTTTAGACATAATATTTCCTTAATAGTTCCTTTTCCTCTTGACACACTCTCTCTCACACTATATAATTACATAAGAATCATTTCGGAAAGCACGCTATAAGGGTTAGTCCTTATGGGGTGCTTTTCATTTTATATATTCAAGTTTGTTTTTCAAATTATCCATATAATCAACCTTAATCCCTGCTGCCATTCTTAGATATTTTGAACACCCTCCTTGACTAGCTGCCAGTAAACGTTTTAGCTTTCCGGTAGTATCTAAATATTTCACCAAACAACTGAAATCACCGTCACTCGTTACAATCACAGCGCTATCGTATTTATTAATATCTATCATAGCTTGTAGAACTAACTCTGCATCGACATTTCCCTTGTAGTCACCATTCTTGTCGATAATCGGTGGTTTGAATATCAAAGTAAATCCGTATCTTTGCAAGTTTGAATATAGTTGTTCCATTCCAGGAACTTGCCCGATAAAATAATATGCTTTGCAGACATTATATTTATCTAGCAGATATTGCCGGAATTTCTTATAGTCCAATTTCCAGCCTATGTTTATTACTGATAAATGTAGATTATTACCGTCAATAAAAGCATAACTTGTTTGCGGATTTTTCATACTCTCCTACCATCTTAAGGGTTTCTGCCACGCTTCTTTCAGTTCACCAATAGAGGCCGTCAGGATAGCCCTACCGTTGCGCCCGATTACTTCCAGCTTTTTATCCTTGGTTACCCGCCCTATTTCCGCAAAGTCCAGGCCGGATAAAACTTTTTCAAACAATTGCTTGTCTTTGGGCACTACCTCTACCAGGAAGCGGGTATTGGACTCCGAGAATAAAATAAAGTCATCGCGCTCGATGGGTTCGGCTAAAGGTACATTCTTTAATTCCATTTTCATGCCGAGTCCGCCGGCAAAAGCCATCTCTGCCGCCGCTACCCCGATTCCCCCCTCGCTAAGGTCGTGGCAGGCTTTAACCAGTCCCTTTTTTATAGTTGTCGCGAGAGCATTCATTAACTTTTTGCCTTTCTCCGGGTGGACTTTAGGGACGCTGTTGCCGATATAGCCGTGCGTTGCGTAATAATGCGAGCCGCCTAGTTCCCTATAAGTTGCGCCGATAATGTAAATCAGGTTGCCTGCCTCCTTACAGTCCATGGAGACGGCTTTATCAATATCATCCATCACGCCCATGGCGGAGATAAGCAAAGTGGGCGGTATACAGATACTTTCCTGGCCGGTTTCGTACTCGTTATAGAGGCTGTCCTTGCCGGAGATGAACGGCGTGCCGTAAACGCTGGCGATGTCATAGCAGGCCTGCATGGCTCTTACTAAAGTCCCCAGCCGGTCGGGTTTTTCCGGGTTGCCCCAGCATGAGTTATCCAGTAAAGCCACCTCGTCCAGATTGCCGCCTACCGCGATAATCTGCCTTAACGCTTCATCAATGGCGGAAGCCGCCATCCAGTAGGTATCGATATCACCGTACTTGGGATTGATGCCATTAGAGATAATAATCCCTTTTTTAGAATCTGCTAGCGGCCGGATGACAGCGGCATCGCCGGGGCCGTCGTTAGCGGCGCCCACCAGCGGCTTGAGCACACTGGTACCTTGCACCTCATGGTCGTACTGGCGGATGACCCATTCCTTGCTGCAAACGTTCCATGAGCCTAGTATCTTTTTCAGCTCTTCCGTGAGGTCAGGGGGCTGGGTGAAATTTGGTTCAGGGTTAAGGGGTGGTTGCCATAAAGCATCACGCTCAAGCTGGGGCAAGCCGTTGTGCAGGAACTCCATATCCAGGTCGCACACCAGGTTGCCGTCATAATAAAGCTGGAGTCGGCGATTAGCGGTGAACTCGCCGATGATGCTGGCTTCCACGTCCTCTTTTTTAAAGATTGCCATCAGCCGTTCGACTTTATCCGGCGGCACGGCCAGCAGCATACGCTCCTGCGATTCGGATACCCATATTTCGGTATAAGAGAGGCCGGAGTATTTCAGCGGCACTTTTTCTAAATTGACGTGTACGCCGGTTTCTTCCGCCATTTCGCCCACCGCCGAGGACAGACCACCTCCCCCGCAATCGGTAATGCGTCTGTACAGCCCCAACTCGCGCGCCTGTAAAATAGCGTCCAGCGCTTTCTTTTCCACAATCGGATTGCCTATTTGCACCGAGCTTTGGGATAACGTTTCCGACTCTTTATCGAGCTCGCCGGAGGCAAAGGTAACACCATGGATGCCGTCGCGTCCCGTCTTGCCCCCCGCCACCACCACGAGGTCGCCGGGTTTTTGCAGTCCCTTCTGGCTTTTGTCTTTCGGCATTATTCCCACGGTGCCGCAGTAGACCAGTGGGTTCCCTACGTAACGCTCGTCGAAGAATATCGAGCCATTGGAGGTGGGGATACCCATACGGTTGCCGTAGTCGGCCACACCCGCCCTCACGCCCTTGAAAATGCGCCGCGGGTGGAGCACGCCTTTAGGCAGTCTGTCGTAGGGATAGTCCGGCGGACCGAAACAGAAAACATCGGTGTTAAGAATCGGTTTAGCGCCCAGTCCCGTGCCCAGCGGGTCGCGGATAACCCCGCCGATGCCCGTCGCCGCCCCGCCGTAAGGTTCCACTGCCGAGGGGTGGTTATGCGTCTCCACTTTAAAACAGACGGCATACCGTCCATCAAAGTCGATAACGCCGGCGTTATCTTTAAAAACAGAAAGGCACCACGGTTTATTCAGCTCCCGGGTTACCTTCATCACGGTGCTTTTCATTAAATTATCGATAGTCTTTTTACCGAGGGTGATTTTGGCTTTAAAGGTCTTGTGGATGCAGTGCTCCGACCACGTTTGCGCCAGCGTTTCAAGCTCGACATCGGTAGGCTGGCGGCCCAACTTTTTAAAATAGTCCTGGATAATTCGCATCTCCTGGATGTTCAGCCAGAACCTGCCTTTACTCAATTCCATCAGAGCTGTATCGTCCATGGCGGCGATATCAATCTTTTCCAGCTTGAATTTATAGGTGGCGGAGGGTAGTGCCACCGCTTCTTTATGGGCGACGATATGCTGGACGATGCTGTTGACCAGCAGTTTATCGCAGATGGACTTTAGGGTATCGTCGGAAACATCGCCCCAGAGCAGGTATTTTTTGGCTGTCCTGACGGCGCTGATGGTGGTTATGCCGAGGTCTCGGATGCCTTTTTTTACGCTGTCTTCCACCGGGTCCATAACCCCGGGATTGTAAGCAACCTCCACCAGACGGGCGCCGGGCGGGGCGGGGCTTTCCTGGGTGGTATACTCCTCTACAATTGGGTCGGCGAGCAGCTCCCGGCAGATGGCTAGAAGCTCATTATCGTCGAGTTTACCTTCGAGCAGATAAATGCTGCTAACTCTTACGCGATTAACGGACTTGATGCCGAGGTCGAGGATATCCTTTTGCAGTCCTTCGGAACGCGGGTCGGCGAAACCTTCTTTGACCGAGACCTCTATGCGATACACAGCTTTCCCTTCTTTACCTTATTCTTGCGCGATTCTCTTTACAATTCTATTCACTAAAAACGTAATCCAGCGGCTGGGCTCTTTCGTCTGGCTAAAATCAAAGTCAGCAAAGGCTGCATCCGTAGACTCCGCAAAAAAACGGCCGTTAACGGCTTTAGCGCGGACGAAGTCCAGCATGCTTTGATAAGCCAGGCTCTTTACAGCATAGGGGTAGAACGAAAGCGCATCCAGCACCCGTAGAATGCCGTATTTCACTGCCGGGTATTGCAGGCTGCGGAAGCGCTTCCCCACTCCGAACCCGTAAAAATTCGTCCTCATCTCCCAATGCGCCAGCAGGTGGTCGATGGCTTTATCTAGTTTGGGATTCTCGCGATAGTCCGGATATTGCCCGAGCAGCATGAGGATATTCATATCGTCCATTGGGCAGGATAAACTAGAGCTTAAGCTTTCTCCATAGCAGTCCCAACCGCCGCTAGTCATTTGCGAGCCCATTGCCGCTCGTATGTATTTTATCACCCGCGGGTCATCGTGGTAATCCATCTTCGCCAGTGAGGAGATGAGTATCGCGGACATACAGAAATAGTTGTCCTTTACGTTAGGAGGAATGGTAAATGTGCCGTCGCGCGATTGATACCGGAATATCTCCTCTGCTTCGGCTTCCAGTCCGGTACCGCGAATAGTGAATCCGATATCCGCCAGGAAAAATAGGTCCCAGTAAGCTTTGCCTATTTCAGTGTAATGCACTTGACCGGACTTTATAGCTGGGACGCCGGCAGCTTGGCTCTTGAGACGGCTGATGATTTTTTGGACGGAGCTATCCTGGAGTGCTGGTTTAATATCCGGCTTGGCATCTAGCAGCTGGAGTTCCACGGCGTATTTAAGCCACGGAGGGCCTTCCAGTAACCAATCCAGGACTTTTTTATCCAAGATTCATCACGCCTGCTAATCTAAAGCTTTCTCGGCATTAGGGTGAAGTTGTTCTGACATTTATATTTTAGCGCTTTTCAGGCTGGAGGTAAAGATAAAAATATTTTTTAAGTTGAAACTTTTCTCTTGATATATTACTCGTAACGGTGTAGAATTTTTTAGTAAAAATATTATTAACAATTAATCCGAAATCGATGTTTCCGACAAATGAATGAGCCAAGCTCGGAAAGGAGTTAGATTTGTATACCATCAAAGCCGATGTTCAGAAAAACAGGTTGTATGTTATTCTCGTTGGGTTCTTTCATTATGATGAGATGAAAGCCTGTACCGATAAAACAATCGAAGAAGCCAAGAAGCTTAAACCGGGATTCGATGTAATTACCGACCTCTCAAAGTTTAACCCGGTCGGGAAGGACGCGCTCGATGAAGTGGCGCGTGGTCAGGCTTTCTTTAAACAGTCCGGCATAAGGCATGGTATTCGCGTGGAAGGCAAAGCTGCGTTGACCAACCTGCAATTTAGCCGAACGGGAAAGGCTGTCGATTATAATCCTAATATCGTTGCAACGATGGAAGAAGCGGAAAAGCTCCTGGATTCTTATGGCAACAAATAGCCGAAAACCATAATAGAGTTTGTACCTCAAACCTTGAGTTTTGTTTGGTTCTTATCTCTTGTATCTTGATTTTTCCTGTATCTCTTTGTGACTTTTCTCCTATTTTCTTTTGTTTGAATGTTGCATTATATCTATTGTAATGCTTCAATATATAACATTGTAAAAGGAGGGAACATGAAACCAAGAGAAATCAAAAAAGATGTCTGTTACGTCGGCGCTATCGACTGGGATAGGCGCCTGTTCGACTCCCTTATTCCCCTCCCCGATGGCACCAGCTATAATGCCTATTTAATCAAAGGTAGCCAGAAAACCGCCCTCATCGATACCGTTGACCCGCCGATGAAGGACGTGCTGCTCAATAACCTCGACCAGCTCGGCATTAAACACATCGACTACGTTATTTTTAACCATGCCGAGCCTGACCATTCCGGCAGCATCCGTGAAGTGCTGGCTAAATACCCGGAGGCTAAAGCCGTCTGCACCGATAAATGTAAGACCATGCTCATCGACCGCTTTATGGTAGCCGAAGATAGTTTCAAAACCGTCGCTGACAAGGAAATTATTTCGTTGGGAAACAGGACGCTGGAGTTTATACATGCCCCCTGGGTGCACTGGCCCGAGACCATGCTCACCTATTTACAGGAAGATAAAATCCTCTTCCCCTGCGATTTCTTCGGGTCGCATATCGCCACCACGGATATATTTGTACGCGACGCCGGCCAGGAGTACGAAGCCGCCAAGCGCTACTGGGCGGAAATTATGATGCCCTTCCGCCTCCAGATTCAGAAAAACCTGGAGAAAATAAAGGACTATAAAATAGATATCATCGCCCCCAGCCACGGCCCCATGCACGATAAACCGGAGTTTATTATTAACGCTTACCGCAGCTGGGCTTATGACGAGCCAGGCAATATCGTGGTAATACCCTATGTCTCCATGCACGGCAGCACCCGCCGCATGGTCGCCTACCTCGTAGAAACCCTCTCCCGCCAAGGTGTAACCGTCAAGCAGTTCGACCTTACCGTGACCGATATTGGCAAGCTGGCAGCCGCTTTAGTCGATGCTGCTACTATCGTTATCGGCACGCCTACGGTCCTCACCGGACCCCATCCTAATGCGGCTTACGCTGCCTTCTTAGCCAATGCTATCAAACCCAAGGCAAAATTCGCCTCTATCATCGGTTCCTACGGCTGGGGCGGCAGAACGGTGGAGCAGCTCGCCGCAATGTTGCCCAATCTCAAAGTAGAAATTTTGCCCCCCGTAATCATTAAAGGCTACCCCAAGGAAGCGGATTTCCAGGCTCTGGAAAAACTGGCGGACACAATCGCCGCTAAACATAAAGAAGCCGGACTAAAGTAAAAAAAGGTCGTGATGAAAGGAGCAGCATGTTGAAAATTTCTAAGGAGTCCAAACTTAAACCGCCGGAGGTGATCAAACGCGCCGTTAACTTTTTTGGACCCAAAGGCTACGGACTGGAACTGAAGGAGGAAGATAACTGTAACGCTTACTTCGAGGGGGCCGGGGGTAGCGTGCGCGTGGGTGCCGCGACCGGTAAAAAGGGCAGCTCGGTCGATATCGAGTCGGTAGAATGGGACTACCAGTCTAAACAGTTCCTAGATAAAATATAACAATTTTTATCGAACGTATCAGAGGAGGAGGAAAATGGCATACACAGCGAAGGACTATAGCAAGCTCATCGGTATGGAAGGCTTTAGCAACACACTTTTAAACAACCACTTTACACTCTATCAGGGCTATGTGACCAACACGAATAAACTCGCCGATGCCCTGGCAGCGATGCTCAAAGACGGCAAGACAGCCACCCCGGAATATGCCGAGCTGAAGCGCCGCTTCGGCTGGGAGTTCAACGGCATGCGCCTCCATGAGTTATATTTTGAAAATCTGGGCGGTAAAAGCGCCCTGGTTAAGTCCGCCGTTCTGGGGAAGATGATTGCAGCATCTTTTGGCAGTTATGAAGCCTGGGAGCAGGATTTCCGCGCCACCGGTGCGATGAGGGGTATCGGTTGGGTCGTACTCTATTATGATGTTCCGGCCTGCCGTTTTTTTAACCAGTGGATTAACGAGCATGACGTCGGACACCTGGCCGTCTGCCAACCTATCCTGGTGATGGATGTTTTCGAGCATGCTTACATGACTGACTACGGCCTCAAGCGTGCCGACTATATAGCGGCGTTCTTTAAAAACATCGACTGGAAAGCAGCGGAAAACCGGATAAAATAGTTTGCTTCTACTAAAAAGGTAGAATTGCGAGGAGGTAAATTGTGAAAAAAGTATTACTGTTTATTGTATTAGCTGGTCTATTGATGTCCGGTCTATTGGCAGTCACTTCCTGCGGTACTTCTTCCACGACGACGGCGCCTAATACGGATAGCCAGACAAAACCACCGCCCGGCGGCACCACTGGTTCGGACTTCAAGCCGGGGCCGGATATTTCCATCGAAAACTTCGCTTTCTCCCCGGACACAGTTACAACAGCTATAGGCACCACAGTCACCTGGACGAACAAGGATTCGGTTAATCACACTGTAACCTCCCAGACGGGCGTATTTGATAGCGGTACTTTATCCAACGGCGGCAGTTTTAGCTTTACCTTTACCCAGGCGGGCACTTTTGAATATCACTGTTCTATCCACACCAGTATGCATGGAACGGTAATTGTACAATAAGCCAGTGTAAGAAAGGAGACCGATGATTAGTACATTAGCAGCGACAAGGGTGTTATTTATCCTGGGCATTGTGAACCTGGTCACTGGTCTCCTGATTTTCTTTTCCTGCCGGTGTTTGTCGGGCTCAAAGCTGGGCAAGAACCTGATGAAGTACCGATGGTATCAGCGATATTTCAAGCTGCACTGTTATATCTGGTGGATTTTTTGGATATCCGTAGCCGTGCACGCTATTTTTGCTATCATTTATATAGGCTGGCCATTCTAAATATTATTTTGTAGGCGTAAGATTTTTTTTACCCCTACTTCTTTTTTACCGTTAGTAATCCGCTTAATGTCTCCTGAAGCTGTTTAACGCTATAAGGCTTGGCGATAACGGCTTTAAATCCGTATTTCTTAAATTCGGACATAATGGGGTCGGTTGCGTAGCCGCTGGAGACAATCACTTTAGCCTGTGGGTCTATTTCCAGCAGCTTTTGCACCGCTTCTTTACCACCCATCCCGCCGGGGATAGTCAGGTCCATGATAACGGCATTAAACGGGTCTCCCGCTTTTTTCGCTTGCTGATATTTTTTTAAAGCTTCAGCACCGTCTGCGGAAAGCTCCACTGTGTAGCCAGCCAGACTTAACATATTATTCAACATTTTCCGGATTATCTCTTCATCATCCATCACTAACACTTTACCGCCCGCCTGACCGGAGCTCACAGACTTCATTTTCTTGCCTCCTTTCATGGTCTTTTTGGTGGCAGGTAAATAGATATGGAAAGTTGAGCCTTTATTCTGTATTGAATCGGCGAGGATAGTGCCACCATGATTCCTCACGATGGAATAAGCGGTAGTGAGTCCCAAGCCGCTCCCCCTTTGCTTGGTGGTAAAATACGGCTCGAATATTCTCTGGAGGTGTTCCGGGGATATGCCTATACCTGTATCCGCGATATCTATACGTATATAGTCGCCGCTCGGGAGAAGCGGGATATCCGTTTTCTTTAAAGTTGAATTTTTGGCTTGAATTTTCAGTGTCCCTCTCGCTGGCATAGCTTCATCGGCGTTGATGACCAGGTTATTAATGACCTGGCTTATTTGTCCCTCATCGGCATCTATCGTCCAGAGGTCGTCCGGCAGAGATAGTTCCTCCCTCGCTTTTGACCCTCTTAAAGCGAAAGCCGCTGATTCTCTGATAATTTCGGCGATGTTAACCGATTTCTTGACTGGTTTGCCTCCCCTAGCGAAGGTTAATAGCTGCTGTGTCAAGTCCTTGGCGCGTAACGCTGCCTTTTCTGCCTCATCGAGCATTTCATAAGAGGCATCCGAAGGAGAAATATTTGTCTTGACTAGCCCGATATTTCCCATGATACCCGTAAGGAGGTTGTTAAAATCATGGGCGATGCCTCCCGCTAGCGTGCCAATGGATTCCAACTTGGCGGCACGCAGGCGTTCCTGCTCAAGGCGCCGGTAATCAGATTCCCGCTCCATATTATAGAGGGCGAAAGCGATATCCGAGGCTACCTCCTCGAAGAGATTTGGTTCATCGATATCGGTTAACATTTCTCTTGGGAGCGAGCCGCAGAGTACACCGTAGACATTTCCGTCATACTCCAGCCTGACTGACATGCTACCGTAATCAAGGGACTTTTCGTACATCTGGCATCCGGTGCATTTCCCCGGGTCTTCAATAATGACGACCTGTTTATTCTTGAGGGCTTTCTCAACGCAGGATGGTAAATTGCCCTGCTTGATAGCTTCAACCACTGGCGAAAAGTCATTGTGCATCCCGCTCTGGGCGTACGTAATCAAATGGCGGGACTCATCAAACAGGACAATCCATGCCATGTAGAAACTGCGGGTCTGCGTAAAAGCATCGCAGATACCTTGAAGGAGCTTATCGCGGTCTTTCTCCCGCGTTATCAGCTGGTTAACGTTGCGGATGGAGCGTAGTGTTAGATTAAGATAATTTATCCTTTGCTCGGCTTGCTTACGCTCGGTGATATCAACAGAGACGCCGATTAAACATTCCTCTCCCCCGAAAGATATTGGTTCAGCCGAGAATAACCATGTGCGTGTTTCTCCCGACTTCATGCGGAAACCGAATTCCTCTTTGCTTATCCTGCCCTGTTCATTTAGCAAGCGAAACATTCTGATGCGGTCTTGTTCATTAGCCCAGATATTGAGGGACATTGATGTCTTGCCTATCAACTCTTCTCTAGAATAACCAGTCGTCTGTGTATAGCTATCATTGATATCAACGTATTTACCATCTTTCATCGTGGTAATAGCGACGATTGCCGGGCTGGAAACGAATGCCTTGGAGAATTTCTCTTCTGATTCTCGGAGGGCTTGTTCCATACGCTTGCGTTCGGTAATATCCGCAAAGGTAGTATAGACGCGGTAAGGCTTCTTCTCACCCTCCCTGAATTCAGGAATAGCGCTGTTTATTATCCACCTGTAATCTTCTTCCGCGGGATTATAAATTGCCATTATAACATTATTAACTGGTTTGCCGGTACGGAGTGCCACAATAGGCGGGTGCTCTTCACTGGTAAACGTGGAACCATCTTCATGCAGCCGTTTCCGATGCGGGTCCGGAGATGTTTTGCCTATCATTTCGTCAAGCGTTAGCCCCAGGATGCGTTGTGCCGCCGGATTAGCTGATATTACCCTCCCCTCGCCATCATGGTAGATTACGCCCTGCGCCATAGTCTCGAATAGAGTGCGAAACCTCTCCTCGCTCTCATGTATTACTTTCTCCGCCCGCTTACGTTCGGTAATATCCCGGCAAACGCAAAAAATAAGTTTCTGTCCGGCGAACATCGCTCCATTGGTGCTTATTTCAACGTCATAAATCGTCCCGTCTTTACGCCGGTGCTGTGTTTCGAAGTGGTCACCTTTCTCATCAACGGTCCGGATCATCTCGACCACACGCTCTTTCGTATACAGGAACTCCCAATCAAAGACATGTAGTTTATGGGCTTCCTCAAGCGAATACCCCACCATATCGGCAAAGCGTTGGTTAACTTCATATACGTTGCCATCTTGGTCAAGGACTACAATCCCATCGCGTGACTGCTCGATAAGTATCCTTCGCCGGGTCGATTCATCCGCCAGCACTTCTTCCACCTTTTTACGCTCGGATATATCACGGACGATAGCGATATCTACTTGATTTTGTTTAAAGTTAACCAGGCTGGCGCTCACTTCTGAATATACCTTCCTGCCACCTTTCCCCACCATGTTAAGCTCATATCTTTCCCTCGTTTTTTTACCAGCTATCCTTTTGTTGTAGATATCCAAAACCATTTCTTTGTGTTCCGGAGCAACGAAATCGATGAAAGCTTTACCCAAAACATCTCTTTGGGTATAGCTGCCTATTTCCAGCATCTTGGAGTTGCAGTACTGGATCATCCCATCCTGGATAAACACAATACCATCATTGCTATGTTCGACGATGCTATGAAACTTCTCCTCGCTCTCCCTTAAGGCTTGCTCGGCCCGTTTATGTTCGGTAATATCCTGGTACATCCCCATGAACTGCTGCTCCCCGCCCCACATCACCTCCCGGCGGTATACCTGCAGGTTTCTAACTTCGCCATCCGGTCGCCTGATACTTATTTCGTATTCCAAAGGTACGTATTCTTTCAGCTTTCTCTTTCTTTTCCTCTCCAGGTGGGCTTGATAGCTCTCCGGAGTATAAAGCTGACTACGCGGCACCGCCGCTAGCTCTTGGGGGGTATTATAGCCACAGATATCCAGTATCGCCTTGTTGGCGTAGATCAGAGCGCCGTCTTCTGTAACGATGCGTATGCCGAGAGGACTGGCATCCATTGAGTTCTTGAAATTCTGTTCCGAGGCGATGTAGGCTTGGGCAAGCTCTTGCGTATCCTTTATTGCGCCATCAGGCTTGCTACTAATAGCGGTTGTTCTACTTTTTTCTAGTCTGGCGATAAGTTTTTCCGCTTCCGCCAGTTTTTTTTCCAGTTCTTCATACTTAAGTTTTTTATTTTTCATGTTACAGTACCTAATTCCTAAGGTGCTATCTCGGAATATAATGAAATAAAAAAAGCGCTGGCTATCGCTATTAGCGTATAACTATTGCAAAGCGATGCCGGTGCTCTTTAGACCATGCCATACCCCCAAACATTGCATTCAGAGGTCAAGTGTATTCGATCTATCTCATAGTATTACAATCTTTAAAAGTGTATATACTTAATTAAGATGTTGTCAAGTGGCAAATCAATACCCCGCCGGTAGCTATGTGACCATGCAAATCATGCATTTTTCGCTGTTTTTCCATTCTCCTCTATTAGTTTAAAAGCAACGGTTTTTAGCTTGTTTACTTGACACCTTTAGCATGTAATTGCTACACTTTTCTTGTTTCGCTTAAAAGAAAATCAGGTGGCTAACGTAAAAAATGAATATAAAAAAAATCGGCGTCCTCTATCATCCCAAGGTTGCAATGACCCTTGCTAAAGCGAAAGAGTTGGAAAGTTCGCTAAAAACGCAGGGGCTCTCTGCCTGGATATGCTCCGCCTGGGAAAAAGAAAAAACCCAAGCTGTGCTTAAAGGTACCGACCTGCTATTAACGGTGGGGGGAGATGGCACTATTCTCCGGGCGGTACAGTCGGTGATACCGGGGACAACGCCTATTACCGGCATTAACCTGGGTAAACTTGGCTTTCTTACCGAGCTCGATGCCGGTGAAGCTTTAAAAAAGCTGCCCCATTTGCTCGCTGGCAAAGGCTGGCTTGACGAACGCTCGATGCTGCAGGTTGAATTAGCGTCCCAGGGTCATAAACCCCGCATCTTCTATGCCTTAAACGATGCCGTCATCGGCCGCGGCGAGATAGCTCGTATTATACGGGTCGATGTCACTATCGATAGCCAGCCTCTTACCACCTATAAAGCTGATGCTGTAATTGTCGCCACCGCCACCGGCAGCACGGGCTATGCTTTGGCGGCGGGAGGACCTATACTATACCCTCAATCCCACGACTTTCTGCTGGTGCCGGTCGCTCCTCATCTAAGTCTATCTTATCCCCTCGTCGTGCCGGAGACGGCAGAGATAGTATTGTGTCTTAACACCTATCATACCGCCACCTTGAGCATCGATGGTCATATCAACCTGCCCTTAGCCAATGGTGATACGGTTACCATCAAACGGAGCCCCCATATCGCGCGGTTTTATAGGATAAGGTCTCAAGACTCGTTCTATCGTACTCTGGAAAAAAAACTGAAAGGAAAACAAGGTGAACCAGGTAGAAAAAGCTAAAATTACCGATGTCCCGCAGATACATAAGCTCATCAACGGCTTCGCCGAAAGAGGGCAGATGCTCGCCAGACCCTTGAGTGAGATATATGAGAGTATCCGCGACTTCTTTGTTATCAGGAAGGATGGTGAGGTAGTTGCCTGCGCTGCCTTGCACGTCAGCTGGTCAGACCTGGCGGAAATACGCTCGGTTGCCGTCATGGAGGATAAACAGAAACAAGGTCTAGGTGCTAAACTCGTCGCCGCTTGCCTGAAAGAAGCGGCCGACCTTGGCATCGAGACTATCTTTTGCTTTACTTATCAGCCGGAGTTTTTCAAGCGTCAGAAGTTCGTAGATATTGATAAAGCGGAACTGCCGCGCAAGGTCTGGACGGATTGTTTCCGCTGTCCCAAGTTCCCCAACTGCGATGAAATTGCGCTGATTTATCATGCCTAAAAAAAAGCCGGACAATGCCCCGGAAAAAACTCTGGAGAGTAAGTATATCTTCAAAGGACGCGCGCTCAATCTGCGTGTTGATACCATCATTACCGCTGATGGCAGGCGCACCACCCGCGAAATTGTGGAACATCGTGGCGCGGTTGTCGTCGTGCCTTTAGATGCCGAAGATAATGTCCTGATGGTGAACCAATACCGCACCCCGTTGGCGAAAAATCTCTTGGAGATTCCAGCCGGCGGTATTGAAAAAGGCGAGGACGATGAAGCTGCCGTAATACGTGAAATGCAGGAGGAGACCGGCTTTAAACCGCAAAAGCTGGTATTTTTAGCCGGCTTTTATTCCACTCCCGGCTTCAGCAACGAATACCTGCACCTCTACCTGGCGACGGATTTGGTGCCCTCCCGCCGCCATGCTGAAGATACCGCCGATATTAAATTGGTGCGCGCGCCGGTGGGAAAAGTGCGGGAAATGATATTATCCGGTAAAATCCAGGATGCCAAGAGCATCGCGGGTTTGCTGTTCATGTTGGAATGGCGGAAGAAAAAATCAAAACTTAGCGATTAGACTACTGACATTCTGGCGAGGACCAGAATCCATATATAACCTTATCCCTACCACTGGATCCCAGCTCCCGTATCAGGTACGGGACAAGTTTCGCTGGGATGACGTCTGCGTCAATTTATCCACTTAAGCTGCCGTCCGCCCAACAGGTGGATATGTAAATGCTGTACCACCTGCCCCGCTTCCGCCCCGCTGTTGATAGTGAGCCGATAGCCCTTATTCGCTAGCCCCTGCTCCCTGGCGACCTTACTGGCTGCTGCTACCATTTTCCCCACCAGTGGCGCATCGGCATCCGTCATGGTTGCCAGCGAGGCTATGTGCTTGACGGGGACTACCAGCAGGTGCACCGGCGCTGCCGGGTTGATATCCGGGAAGACGACGACATCTTTGTCTTTGTAAACGATTTTAGACGGTATTTCTCCGCTGATAATTTTACAGAAAATACAGTCTGGTTTGCCTTTTTCCGAGCTCATTTATACCACCCCTTCTCCCATGAACTGATAACTTACAATTATAGCTCTATCCACTCTTTCGGCACTCCGGCCGGCGATGGCGGACCTTTCATATCGAGGACGGTAGCCTTGCCGTGCTTTAAGATGAAGGCGCCTACGTAGTCCCACCCCTCTTTTTCCACCCCCGCTTTGTAGAAGGGGCGCTTTTCCACGATTTCCTTCTTGAGCGTCATATCCGTTATCGGTTGCACTTTTCCGTTGACCCTTATCTGTATATTATTTGCCGAGTAGCAGACCTCGATTTCAGGGTTGTTAACCAGCTGTTTAAAAACGTCTTTGACTGACTGCATGGAAAAAATGATGCCGTTTTCGTCCGCCTGATACGTGCCCATGGCGCGGACATGCGGCTTGTTGCCTTCCACAGTAGCCAGAAAACCAACAGGATTGGCCGTAATGAAAGCCAGTATTTCTTTCTTATCCATAAGTTACTCCTTTATTTAGTTATTGTATCCCTCGGTTTTTCTCGGGACAAGTCTTGTACTTTGGTATTTTATCCCAGTTTCTCTATTACAGCATCCGCCACCTGTGATGTTCCCACGGCGCTTGGGTCGTCACGCCGCTCTTTCATGTCGTAGGTTACGTTTTTGCCCTCTTTAATCATTAACGCGATAACTTTTTCCAGTCGGTCGGCGGCTTGAGCCTCCCCGATGTACCTTAGCAACAGCACTCCGGAGAGCATCATCGCCATGGGGTTGACCTTGTTCTGTCCGGTGTATTTAGGTGCGCTGCCGTGGGTCGGCTCGAAGAGCGCAATGCCCTCCCCGATATTCGCCCCTGGTGCCAGTCCCAAGCCTCCCACCAGCCCCGCGCAGAGGTCGGAGATGATGTCCCCGTAAAGATTAGGCGCTACGATGACGTCGTATTCCTGCGGACGCCGCACCAGTTGCATGCAGAGGTTATCGACGAGCGCGTCCTGGAACTGGATGTCCGGGTAGTCTTTAGCCACCTCCCGCGCTACAGAAAGGAAAAGTCCGTCGGAGAACTTCATGATATTAGCTTTATGCGTCGCCGTTACCTTTTTACGACCGTACTTGCGGGCGTATTCGAAGGCGAACTTCACAATACGCCGCGTGTTGAACTCGGTAATCATCTTAATGCTAATGCCGGAGTCTTTTCTTACGGCGTTGTTCTTTTGCTGATTGATGAAATCGATTAAAGCCAATGCTTCTGGTGTGCCCTTTTCGTACTCCACACCGGCGTAAAGGTCTTCCGTGTTCTCCCGCACGATGACGATATCCACGTCTTTATGGAGCGTAGGGGCACCCGGATAGCTCTTGCAAGGCCGCACGCAGGCATAGAGGTCTAAGGCTTTACGCAGGGCGACATTGACGCTCCGGAAGCCGGTGCCGATAGGCGTGGTCACCGGACCCTTTAGCGCCACTTTATTTTTCTTAATCGAAGCGAGAACGGAGTCCGGCAATGGAGTGCCTTCTTTAGCCATGACTTCTGCCCCGGCATAAGCCAGCTCCCACGAGAACTTGACGCCCGTCGCCTCCAGCACCCGACGGGTTGCCTCGGTGATTTCTGGCCCCACCCCGTCACCTGGTATTAGTGTTATTTTATAGGGCAATTGTGTTTACCATCCTCAGATAAGTACACGGTTTTGTTATACAGCGTTAAGTAATAGTTGATCTTCCTTTGGTCGTCTCGAATAGTACCGACTAAGTTTTATACGTAATTCATCCCTAGCTTCAACGGTTAATTCTAGTAATCTAGATTCTGAAGGAGAGTCGGATGGTGATATTATTCTATCACAATTTACTTTGACTATATTCTTGAAATCAATCATATAATAGCCTGTTGTGATTGACTGAACTTCAATACCACGTTTTCTACTCAGAGGATACACATGAAGGATTTCGTGTTTATCGTATATAAAGAGATTATCATGAGCGAAAGTATTGCCTTCACCGATTCGTCGCTGTTGTTCCTCGGCCTTAAATTGACCCCACACTTGAGGTGAAACTGATTGCTGAGGAGTCATCATTCGATTTATTCTTGTCAAATCTTCAGCCAAGTAAGGGTTGTCAAAAAATGAGATTCTCACGTTAATTAATGGTGTCACGGTTATTGTTTTATCTTCTATGGAACAACAAGGGGTCATAATAACACAAAACTGAGGCGTAAAAACATTGATGTCATATGGAGGATTTTGTGTATTCCAATGAGTCTTAAAGAGAACCGTATTAGTTAACACAAATCCTTTAACTATATCACCGAATCTTAGTTCTTTACCTAAACCATTTCTATAAAACATAACGTTGGACACTATTCTTTATAGAATTCATCAACATCATGGGAACCTTTAAGACCGATTTTCTGCTCTTGACTAAGAAAATCCTTATTGACTCCTAATTCCACGATGCCAATAAACTCGTTATTATTGGTGACTTTAATTTTAATTTCATATTTACCAAAGGGATAAGATATTATCTTATAATCCTCCATTTTTCCAGTTTTGCCTGTAGCGTCTTGAGTAAATGTCGTATAGTCGTATTTGTCAACGTTCAATTCCATACTACACCGCCTTTGGTTTTCTCATATATTCTTTTACTCTTTCTGTGATCGTTTTCTCGTATTCTTCTGAAATAATTGTATGAAGGTCATCCGTAACTTTTAATACATCCTCCGGATTAACGTTGTTTCTTACGCTATCGAAATCAAGGATTAATAAATATTGGTCTTCAACCTTCTTCAAAGACTCCACGTAACGCAAGACACAATCCCCTCGTTTGATCACACCTTTAAAGTCCATTTCCTCAACATCAGCAAGATTGAACCTTTGAATCGGAAATACTGAATTATAATATGACTTAAAAGTATCATTGTCCTTTGAGAAAATCGGGCATTCGTCAACGTATCTTAATCCAACTCTACCGATAAGGGGTACTGAAACAACTTGGAAGAAATTTTTTACGGCAAGTTCTATAACGTCTCTAAATTTATCTCCGTTATCCATCCGATAGGTTTTATGATACATAGAAGAAATATCTAGTGAATTACTCGTGACGTTTATTTGAAAGTTCTTAGGAGAATTGAATTGCCAGATTTTTTGCCCAGTAGTGTCTTTATCTAGCTTACTCTCAATATCGGTAAGCTTAGAGTCAGGCCCAACATCTGCCCAGGTAAATTGCATTCTATGTAAAAGTTTTGATTCAGGAAATTCATTCATTATTTTTAACTGAAATTCACCAATTTTATTTTCTATGTAAAACAAATTTGGGAATAACATCTGGAATATCACTTGTTTTACTGTAGGATTTACAAACACTTCATCAATAGGCATATATCAAACCTCCTATTAATACTTTAAACAATGTTTCCCCTTTATGTTCAATTAGTCGCTAAACCGTAATGTCCCCGTGCTTCTGGATATATGGTATCAGCCCGCCCTCATTGAGTATCTTTAACATCACCTCCGGTATCTTCCCGAAGGTCAGCGTATTACCGTTGGTCTTGTCTTTTACCGTTCCTGCTGTGAGGTCTATTTCTAATGTATCGCCGTCATTGATTTTGTCCGTGTCGCAGATTAAAACGGGCAGACCTAAATTAATGGCATTCCGGAAGAATATCCGCGCCACGCTTTTCGCCAGTATAGCGCTTACGCCCGCCATCTTGATGACCAGCGGCGCGTGCTCCCGGCTCGACCCCAATCCAAAGTTGTTGCCTGCGACCACGAAGTCCCCCGGCTTAACCTTTTTCACGAAATTCACGTCGGCGTCCTCTAAAACGTGCTTGGCAAGCTCGGGCAAATTGCTGCGTAGATGGGCGTATCGCCCCGGAATAATATGGTCGGTGGAAATGCTATTGCCGAACTTGTGCGCCTTGCCCGTCAGCATTTACATCACCTCCCTGGGGTCGGTTATCTCGCCCTTAAACGCCGATGCCGCCGCCGTGGCAGGACTGCCCAGGTAGATAAAGCTTTTAGGATTACCCATTCTCCCCTCGAAGTTGCGGTTGGCGGTAGAAAGGCACGCTTCCCCATCGCCTAGCGCCCCCTGGTGCAAGCCGAGGCAAGGACCGCAGCCGGGCGGCAGGACGATACCCCCCGATTCTACCAGTGTTTTGATATAGCTCTTCTCAATCGCCTCCAGCAGTACTTTCCGCGACGCCGGTGCGATAATTAGTCTAACGTTTTTGGCCGGTTTTTTGCCTTTTAAAATGCTTGCGGCGATAGCCAGGTCTTCCACTCGGCCGTTCGTGCAGGTGCCGATGACCACCTGTTGTATTTTTATGCCTTTGAGGTCTTTAGCCAAAGCCGTGTTATCCACCGTGTGCGGTTTTGATACCGTCGGCTCTAATTTAGTGGCGTCGATTTTTATCGTTTTTTCATAGACGGCGTCGGAGTCGGCTGCCAGGGGCTTAAAGTCTTTGCCCCGCCCCTCTGCCTCTAAAAACTTCTTGGTCGTCTCATCGGCGGCGAAAAGCCCCACCTTCGCCCCTGCCTCCACCGCCATGTTGGCGATGGTGAAACGCCCGCTCATGCTCATCTTTTTAATAGTACTGCCGTGAAACTCCAAAGACTTATATGTCGCGCCGTCCGCCCCTATCATGCCGATTAAATGCAGGATGAGGTCTTTAGCGCTGACGCCTTTCTGGAAATCCCCGTTCACTTCTATCTTGAAGGATTCCGGCACGCGGAACCAATTCTTGCCTAGTCCCATCGCCACTGCCACGTCACTGGACCCCATGCCGGTAGCGAAAGCTCCCAATCCCCCCGCCGTAACCGTATGCGAGTCCGCCCCCACCACTACGTCCCCCGGCCGCGCGTAAGCCTCCTGGATTATTTGGTGACAGATGCCGTCGCCAGCTTCGGATAAAATGCACCCGCTCTGCCGCGAAAAGTCCCGCAGCAGAATATGGTCGTTAGAGAGGTTGGCGTTGGGACTCGGCGCCGCGTGGTCGATGAACAGCACCGTCCTTTTAGCGTCCGCCAGCTTACCCATACCGCTGCTCTGGAACTGCCGGATGGTCAGTGGGCCCGTGGTATCCTGCACAAAAGCCAGGTCTACCTTAGCGATGACGATATCCCCGGCTTTAGCGTCCGTACCACTCTTTTCACTTAATATCTTTTCCGCCAATGTCTTGCCCATTATCCGACGCTCACCATCTTTCTGGGAGGCCTCTTCATCTGGTAGGCGGGAGCTCCAGCCTCTAGTATTGTATTATCTGTCCTGGTGAATCCAAAATCCTCGAGCAGAGAGCGCTCCTTTCTCATCATTTCAGCGTTGGACTTAAATATATTCGCCGTTATTTCTTTAGTTATATCCATCTGGTTCAGGGCGACTTTCATAAGCTCTCTGCCCACTTTATTGTAATCGGCTTTTATAATGACTCCTAAAAATGTAATCCGGTTATGCTTTTTAGAAAAAGCGACTATTCCCAGACATTTATCAGTAGTTTTATCCACTACCATGAAAGCCTCTTGCTGCTTTATCTTGGATTTCATGTATTCATCAAAGCCTTTATAAAACGTGGCAATATCTGGGACCATCCCACTTACGATATCATCGCCTTCGTGTGCCAGTGCCAGCCACGCCGGTATGTCTTTTTCGGTTAATGCCCTGATAAGCATGTTTAACTAAGTCCCGTTTTAAGTTCCTTCAAATCTCCTCTCCCCACCGCGGGAGAGGATTAAGGTGAGGGGGACATTTTCTAAAATAAAGATTTCACCCTCACCTGACCTCTCCCATCAAGGGAGAGGAATGAAAAATCCTTCTACATCGGTATGTTGCCGTGCTTTTTGTAAGGTCGGCTCTCTTTCTTGTCTTTTAAAGCATCCAGCGCTGCGATAATCTTCGCCCGCGTTTCGCTCTGCTGGATGACCGCGTTAATGTACCCCATCTTCGCCGCCACGTAAGGATTATAAAGCAGCTCGCGGTACTCTTTAATAATTTCCTGCTCTTTGGCTTCTTTATCTTCCGCCTTGTCTATCTCTCCCTTAAAGATAATAGGGGTTGCTGCCTCCGCCCCCATCACTGCTATCTCCGCCTGCGGCCAGGCTAGTGTATAGTCCGCCCCCAGACCCTGACTGCACATGGCGATATATGCCCCGCCGTAAGCCTTGCGCGTAATCAGCGTTATCTTGGGCACGGTAGCCTCGGCGTAGCACCACAGCAGCTTGGCGCCGTGCCGGATAATGCCGCCCCACTCTTGGTGGCTGCCGGGTAAAAACCCGGGCACGTCCGCGATGGTGAGCAAAGGGATATTGAAGGCATCGCAGAATCTGATGAACCGCGTCGCTTTGTCCGAGGCGTTAATATCGAGGCAGCCGGCGAGATGACTCGGCTGGTTGGCGATGATGCCAATGACCTGACCGTTCATCCGCGCGAAGGCGGTTATCATATTCTGCGCCCACTGCCGCGACGGTTCTAAAAACTCCCCGTCGTCCACGATGGCTTTGATAACGTCCTTCATGTTATAGGTCTTGTTCGAGTTTTCCGGCAAAATACTATCCAAAACCTTATCCGAGCGGTCGGGGGAATCTTTAGTCGGAACGTAAGGTGGTTTTTCCTCATTGTTAGAAGGCAGATAGCTTAGCAGCTTCTTGATTTCCTCGATTGCCTGCTGGTCGTTGTCGCAGGCGAACTGTGTCACGCCGCTCTTGGTACTGTGGGTTAAGGCCCCACCCAGTTCCTCGTTGCTTATCTCCTCGCTGGTGACGCTTTTAACCACCGCCGGCCCTGTGATGAACATATAGCTTGTCTTCTTTACCATGAAAACGAAGTCCGTCATCGCCGGAGAATACACCGCACCCCCCGCCGCCGGCCCCATGATGGCGGATATCTGTGGGATGACCCCGGAGGCGCAGGAGTTGCGGTAGAAGATATTGCTGTACTCGTCGAGGGCGTTGATGCCCTCCTGGATGCGCGCTCCCCCGCTATCGATGAACCCCACCATCGGCGCTTTCATCTTCATCGCCAGGTCCATGATGCGGCAAATTTTCCTGGCGTGCATTTCCCCCAATGTCCCTCCCCGTGCCGTAAAGTCCTGGGCGTAGGCACAAACGGTTCGCCCGTTTACCTTACCGAAGCCCGTGATAACCCCGTCCGCCGGTATGGATACTTTGTCCAGCCCGAAATTGCTGGAGCGATGCTGCACGAACAGGTCGGTCTCCTGGAATGTCCCCTGGTCAAAGAACAGGTCCAGCCTCTCACGCGCCGTCAGCTTGCCGGACTCGTGCTGCTTCTGGATGTTCTTTTCCCCGCCCCCTGCCTTAAGCTCCGCCTCCAGCTTACTTAGTTTTTCGTTTTCGTCTCTCAAGTTATTTCACCTCACAGCTACAGCTTGAAAACAAGTAAATGATATCACAACACTTATTCACGGGCAAATATATATTGTATTTTATGACTACCTGAACGGGGCGTCAAAGAGGGGTGCAGACCCCTCTTCCTAAAATTCCCCCCTCTCCGCTGGCGGAGAGGGGGTTCACCCTGAAGGTTCTCCCTGAAGGGATAAAGGGGGTGAGGTTGTTCTGCCTTCGATGTTGGATGGGCAAATAGCAAAATCACTTGCCTTTCATCTTGCCAGGACGGGAAGCGAGCGATTAGGTGTTAGCGTATTGTTTTGCTTATGCCGAGGGGATGAACACTGCCGTGATATCCCTATCGCTGTCCATGGTAATGGTGATGGTGGCGTCGGTACTGGTGACATCGCCCTCCCAATGGTCGAAAACGTAGCCCGTTGCCGGCGTGGCGGTAACAGTTACCTCGGCACCTGCGTCATAGGTGCTATTCACGGTGGATATCGAGCCACCTTCGGCCGGATTTATCGTAACGGTTAGAGTATATTTTTTAATGAATACGGCGGTGACGCTCTTATCGGTATCCATGGTAACAGATACGGAGGTAGCATTGCCGGTTGCCGCGCCTTCCCACCGGTCGAAGCGATAGCCCAGCGCTGGCGTAGCAGTCAGGGTTACATTAGAGCCCGCGTCATAGGTACCACCCGTATTAGAAACCGAGCCGCCTACTGCTGGATTTACTGTTACAGTTAGTGTGTAGGTTTTAATGAATACAGCGACGACGGCTTTATCAGCATTCATCATCATACTTATCGAAGGGGTCTTGCCGGATGCGTTTCCTTCCCAGTGGTCGAAACGATAGCCTACCGCTGGAGTGGCGGTCAGGGTAATCGTCGTGCCCTCATCGAAAGTGCCGCTGCCGTTAGATATCGAGCCGCCTTGACCGGGACTTGCTACCGCGACCAGATTATATGTCTTGACGAACACGACGGCGATGCTCTTATCGCTGCTAAACGTAACGATGATAGAGTTTGTGGTACCGCTGGTATCCCCGCCCCAGTGGTCAAAACGATAGCCCGCCGCCGGCGTCGCGGTGAACACGACCTTGGCATTCTTGGCATAAGAGCCATCGCTCCCGGGCGCGGGGTTTACAGTCACTATCCCACCGGTCAAGCTAATGCTGGAGTGTAACAACGGTTGACTGTTGATAATCGCCATGTAACGCTGTTCCCAGTGTATCATTACATGTTTATCGCTGCTTAGAGTTACCGCGGTCGGATTTGATGTATCGCTACTGGTCCCTGACCAGCTTTGCCAGCCATATCCCTGGCTCGGGTTGGCTTTTAGCGTTACCTCGGTTCCATTGGCATATGTTCCGTCAGCATCGGGTGCCGGGGCGACTGATATGGAACCTTCTGGTAAGATTACTACATTGTTGGTTACTGTCTCGCCATTGATGGTGAGTCCGAAACGTCCCGAGAAAGCAAGTGTAATTTGTTTGCCGCTGTTCATCGTTACCGTAGTAGGGTTGGCAGTATCATTATCGGTGCCGGTCCAGCTTTGCCAATCGTAACCAGTATTGGCATGGACGGTCAGGTGAACTGTTGTGCCACGAGAGTATTTCCCATCGGCATTAGAAGGAGGTGGGTCAACGGTTACCGACCCTTCGGTGAAACTTACGACCGACCCGATAACCTGCTGATTATTGATTATCAGTGAGTAACGCGCCTCGAAGTTAGCTTTGACTGCTTTGTCATCACTCATCGTTACAGTGGTGGGATTAACGTTATCGTTATTGGTGCCCGACCAGCCTATCCAATCGTAGCCGGACGCAGGCTCGGCGGAAAGAGTGACGACGGTATTCTTAGTGTATTCTCCGTTGCCTTGAGGCGCGGGCATTATGGTTATCGTGCCTTCGGACAGGTTTAGGGTGGTACTTGTTATTTTTTGTTCATTAATGGTAAGTGTAAAGGCCGGCGCCTTTAAGAAATAGATACCCACCGACCCTAAAACTACGACCATCAGAAGAACCAGCAGCCACCATTTTTTATACATGAAATAGAGTCGGGCGATGGCATAGATGGCAGTTGAAGCCACCAGCGTGATTAGCCCCAGAGTAACATCGTTAAGCTGGAAGGAAATATAGGAGACTAGCGCGACGATTAACGGAATCCAGAAATACAATAATAGCTCGTGTAAAAACTTCTTCATCCAGTCTATCCTTAAAAGTTAAGGACGCTACTGCTAGCGCCCTCGTGGATTAGCGTATTATTTTATGACGTGCTGCCCAACATTGTACTTTACCAGTATAGCACCGTTAGGGTGAATCAGTCCAATGTTTTTACTTTTTTCCTGTGTCTTTGACCTTTGAATTTTGATTTTTAAGCTTCCTCCCTACCTCCCCCCGTACCTCTCCTCCGTCCACGGGTCGCCGTGCATATGGTAGCCCGCCCGCTCCCAGAACCCGGGCTCGTCTTTAGCCATGAACCTTACACCCGTCACCCACTTGGCGCTCTTCCAGAAATAAAGCCGCGGCACTACGAGCCTTACCGGGCCCCCATGCTCCGACGTTATCGGTTGCCCGTCATGCTTAATCGCGAACAGGACATCCTCCTGGAAAAAGTCCTCCAGCGGCAGGTTGGTCGTAAAGCCTCCCTCCCCCGCCACCATTACGTATTTCGCCTCCCCCTTTATCTGCACCAGGTCTTTTATCACGCCGGCGCTCACGCCCTCCCATAGATTGTTCAGCTTCGACCATGTGGTCACGCAGTGGATATCGGAAAATACCTCCACCCGCGGCAGTGATATGAAATCTTCGTAGGTGAGCGTTACCTCTTTTTCCACAAGCCCGGTTATTTTAAACGTCCACTTCTTGACGTCGATTTTGGGTACGCTGCCGTGATGCAGCACGGGCCACTTATCGGTCAGCCGCTGCCCCGGCGGCACCCGGTTTTGCTTTAGCGTGTCCGGACTTATAATACGTTTTATCTCATCCATCTACTTTCAATATATCACACCTTGCTGGCATAAAGAATCCTCCCCACCGTTTAGGATTTAGAGTTTCCCCCGTGCCTTGAAGGTGCTACAATATGGGTTAAATGAAAACTACGTTAACTCCCACTAAGTGCGGCGGTGTCGAGTTCCGCTGGGGCGAAAAGACCTATATCATGGGTGTCGTTAACCTTTCGCCGGACTCCTTTTCCGGCGACGGCCTTGGGGACGATATCGAGCGGACGGTTGACCAGGCGCAGCGCATGGTCGACGAAGGGGCGGATATTATCGATGTCGGTGGCGAGTCCACCCGCCCCGGCACCAAACCCATGTCTATCAGTGATGTCGAAGAAGAACTTAAGCTGGTCATTCCCGCCATCGAGCGCCTCGTTAAGGAAATATCCGTGCCCATCAGTATCGATACCTATAAAGCCCGTGTTGCCAGTCGCGCTTTAGAGGCCGGCGCCAGTATGATTAATGATATCTGGGGGCTTAAGCAAGACCCCTCCCTCGCCCGCCTCGCCGCGGAGAGGGGTGTTCCCATCATCTTAATGGCTAACGAACGTGATGCCCCGCCCAAAGTCGGCATCGTGGCTAAGGTTCTTGCCGATCTGGAAAACGGTATTAAAATCGCTTTAAAGGCAGGCGTCCCGCCGGAGAATATTATCGTCGACCCCGGTATCGGGTTCGGCAAGTCTTTAGAGCAGAACCTGGAGCTGGTAAATCGGCTGGCGGAACTTAAAACGCTGGGTAAGCCTATCCTGCTGGGTACGTCCCGCAAGAGCATGATTGGCCTGGTGCTGGACCTGCCGGCGGATAAACGACTGGAGGGGAATCTGGCGGTGACGGCTATCGGCATTGCTAACGGGGCCGATATGGTACGCGTCCATGACGTCCGCCAGACCGCTCTTGTCTGCCGTATGAGTGATGCTATAATAAGAAGGGGGTCAATCGGTGAATGAGACAGTAACGGTATTTCTTAGCCTCGGCTCGAACCTGGGTAACCGCCAGGCGAACCTCGACCAGGCGTTAAAGCTGATATCGGAGCGCATGCGTATGGGCAAGGTTTCCTCGATATACGATACCGAGCCGATAGGTTTGGTCAATCAACCCCGTTTTCTCAATCTGGCTTGCGAGGTGTTCACCCGCCTTACGCCGGAGGGTCTACTGGCTTTGCTCAAGGGCATCGAGCTTAAGATGGGTCGGTATAGTCGCTCCGGCGAACCCCGCACTATTGATATCGATATTGTCCTCTTCGGCGACCAGGTGGTCAATACCCCCAACCTCGTTGTCCCCCACCCCAAGATGCACGAAAGGTCTTTTGTCCTTATCCCCCTGGCGGAAATCGCCCCGGATTTCGTCCACCCGGTGCTCAAGAGAACGATTAAGGAGCTTGATAAGGCGGTTAAAGAGGTGCAGGGCGTAATGAAGTTCAACGGGAAATAAGGGGAAAGGGAGAAGTTAACAGTAAACAGTTATCAGTAGGGGCAAAGGGTAGGGGACTGTAAACTGTAAACTGATAACTGATAACTGATAACTGTAAACTGTCTACTGTAAACTGTGAACTAATATGTACGAAATCTCTGTGGAGAAACACATCGACGCCGCCCACTACCTGCGGGACTATAAGGGCAAGTGCGAGAACCTGCACGGTCACCGCTATAGGATTGTGGTGAAGGTGAGCGCGGAAAAGCTTAATAAAATCGGCCTCGCTTACGACTTTACCGACCTTAAGGCGCACTTAAGTAAAATACTGGAGCGCTACGACCATACCTGCCTGAATGACGTTAAACCTTTTGATAAAATCAACCCCTCCGCGGAAAACCTCGCCGCCACGATATATAAAGAGCTTAAGAAAAAACTCTCTAAAGAAGTTGAAGCACATGAACTGAGCGCAGTCGAAGTTTTTGAGACACCCCATCAAGGCGTGGAGTATAGACCCTAATCCGCCTCTATCCTCCTTTATAAAAGGAGGACGAAAGAAGCTATTGAGCGTAATGATTTAATAAAAAATGATATCGTCTCCCATTCGTAAGGGGAGATGAGAGAAGGATTTACCTACACCGGAGCAGGGGGTGGAATATAAGCCTTAACCCCTTTTCCCCTATGAATAGGTTGAAAAGGTTTCATGTTTTTGCGATAAAAGATAGCCTTTTCCGTTTGTTCGATAATATATTTAAATTCATCCACTGATTTGCCGAATGCTGCTTCAAAAAAATCTTTCTTAGGCCCAACCACGCCATGAGTGGCATGCAAGATACATTGTATGCCCCTGAGTTGTTTTTTAGTCCAATTTGGACCTATATATTTTCTATCTTTTGCGTCTAGGGGTACGTACTTCATTGGAAATGAAAATATACTCAAACCCAATTCCTCATTTAGTTCTATGTTTATTCTTAACCTTTTGTAGAAATCCTCGGGTGTGTCATTGTAGTTAAATAATATATAATTAGATAGGTGTTTTATACCGTATTTGTAGGCTAAACGGATTTTTTCTATATATATTTTTTCAAACTTAATATCATCAAACGCAATTCTCATTGGTTTGAGTGCAATTTCGCTTAATAGTTTCATCTTTTCTTCGGTCAATAGTCTCGCATCTAATCCTTGATTAAAATCAACATAACGTGGTGTATTCTTATATTTAGCGCCTTTGTAAAAACCGTTCTTTTTTATGCTTTTAATTATTTTTCTGAATTCCTTTGATGCCAAAACATTATTATCAAGTAATATCAAGTCCTTTTTACTCTTATCAATCTGATTTCCAAGGGGAATGAAATCAATGAATTTTGGCTCAAGCTCTGGCACCGCACAAAATGGACAACGGTTTACGCAACCTTTTGTCATGTAACCTATACTAGAATTATTTGTATAATACTCTGAAAATTTATCAACTAATTTGTAATAAGGCTTTAACCTGTCAACTTCTTGCCATAATCCAAAATGAGGTATAATACCCGTTTCTTTCTCAATATCATCTTTTAAAAGAGAAGCAAAAATCCCACCGACTTTTATGTTGTTTTTATTCTTTTGCTTCCCGCGCTGATAAAACTTTATTGTCTCTATAGTCCTTTTCCACTGGTAAGTGAACATGGTTGTAATATATATGATATCCCAATCTTGGTCTCTTACAGCCGCACTTGTGCCTTTATAAAACGAAGTTTTATCACCTTGTTGCTTATGATATCTGGCAATTTTCATTAATCCAAGAGGTGGATATTTAGCTTTGTATCCTGGTTCAATGAGTAGTATTTTCACTGTTTTTACTTCTACTTTTTAGAAAGTCTTTCAGTTATTTCTCTTTTTATTCTAATTACAAATTCAAGTTGTTCATCGCTTACTCCCCCACTCGGTGGGTGTGCCACGATATTACGTATTTTATTGATCTCGGTATACCAACGCAAACGTTTAGCCTTACTATCATTTGCTTTAGCTTCGATCGTATATATCTCGCTGAAAATATCCCAATTATCTTCTATAACATCCTTCAAATCAATTAAATACATATAATTTTCGAAACCCGTGTCGTAATGCCCTTCATTATTTGCTAATAAAACCGCTTTGTTCCTAATGCTATCTTTTATTCCCTTATGCCACCAATTACTATAACCTTCTCCAAACTTTTTCTTTAACTCAGTGATGATATGTTTATGTATCAATTTTTCAATTTCCGAAAGATTTTGATATGCTTCTTGATTGTTTGTTGTATCTGTTTTTAAAATAAAATCTTTCAATCCCGATGGTTCAAATCCTGGATATTTCTCGTTTATTACTTTTAATAAAGTGTATGTACTTGATTGTACGCCTGCCTGTGCGTATCTTTGTCTAAATTCTTTTATTACTTGCGGCGTGGCCGTTCCTAGATATTCAATTACAGGAGATAGATATTTTTTAATATCGCCCATTAACTTAGTAGCATTTCGATTTCTTACTTTCGTTTGATCCTTTTGTTCCAAGTGGTCAAATATTGCTTTAAGCACTCTCAGAGTAGCTATTATTCCCTGATTAGTACATATATAGCCACCCTCATCACTCCCTTTTTCCCATTGTGCTTTTATGTTTTCATTCTCTAAGTAAAGTGAATAGTATCCGCTTATCACATCCAAGCCATGCTGTAAAGAAGAATCTAGATCCAACTTATATAATGGCCCGGGTGTGATATCTTTTGCTTTTACCGAATGTACATAACCGAACAGTTGAGATCTTCGTATTTCTTCATTTAGCGTCGTTAACGTCAAGTTTCGATTCCTTGTTTTCCTTCCCCCTATCTTGATAATTCTATCTCTAAGTGGTGATTTGCTTGATTCGTTTAGATTTTTCACAAATTTTGAAATTAAAGCTAAAATCCTATCTTTTGGTCTTTCCGAGTTCCAATGTAAATCATCATAAAGGTCAACAAGTAAATTCTTAGGCACTCTTACCTGTTCACCGTTGATATCAATAAATAACTGTTGTTGTGTTGATGCATCAAGGTCTTCAAATGCAATAACTGGCAGTGTTGCTGTGGCTGCTTCATTTAATCCTGAATAAGCAAATAATCGATGCTGCCCATCAATTAACCACGCCGTTTTAAGCTTATTTGGTAGATGAAGTGTGCCAAGTACAGCATTCTTACCTGCCATTTCTTTTGCTTGGTCAAACACTAATCCTTTATTATCTGTTTCTATGTTCAAAACAATACTAGTCGGAAATATTCCTTGCCTTTCGCTGATATATTTAGCAATTGTGTTCAGCCTTTTTTTTGTTGCCATTCTCTGATACGTTTTTTTTGACTCTTCATTCGTTTTTCCACGATGAGATATATAGGCTATCTTTAACAATTTTTCCGGTTCAATCACGAAAGAATAGAAGACAACACCCCCCATTTTCCCTTTAATTGCAGGTACTGGTTCGAACATTTCCGGTACAATCATACCAGGATATAAATCTGATAAGAATTGATATCTAGATGCAGATCCGAAATGTCTAGAAAGATCATCGTAATACTGAATCAAACCATCGTCAACAACCATGATGTTTGCTGTTTTTGCTCTTATGTAGTCATTTTCATTAAGGTCTATATTCTTTAAAGCAAGAAGCCACCGAAATCTGTATTTTGTATCATCCCTTTTACTTTTATAATAAGCTCTAACAGACTGTTCAAGTTCCTTATGAAGATTTGCGTATTGGTCGATACTTACCCCAAGTGATTTCTTCGTATGGGGGCTTTCTGCTGCTTTACATTCGACAAGACAAATAAAGTTCTCATCTTTGGCAAAGATATCAATATTTTTCTCTATTTCTAGCCCATAACGTGGGATTGCGAATTCTCTAGATTTATTCATCTCTGAGAATCCCATTTTATAGAAGATACACCAAACACTATCCTGAAAATCAAGACCTACATCCTTACGTTTTCTAAGCCTAACAACTTTTCTTTTCCTTGAGCCCGTTACTTCCCAGCCATTTTCTATTTCATTCTGAATTTCAGTCGAATTTACCCTTTTATAAACATATCTTTGATTCCTAGTTCTATAATTCTTTTTTAAATTGTCTCTAGAAACAATATCATCTAAATGAATTTCATATTCTTCCATATTGCCTCCAATGAACCACACCTCATTTTCTTTTGGTACATTATAGCGCCAATAAATAAGCTAAGTAAACATAACTCCTTTTTACTTACCATAACTCTAAAAACAAATCATAGCTAAACCCTTACCAAAGGCTCTTCTTGCACGGCTTTTCGCTTTGCGCTAAAATGGGCTTAGTTATGCCTAAAGGCAAGCTATGATAAACCATCCGGTGCTAGTCTTAAACCAGAGCTACGAGCCACTCACCGTCTGCCGCGCCCGCCGCGCCGTCGTCCTCATGTGGCAGGGCAAAGCAGAGATGATTGAAAACGGCCTCGGCTATATCCACACGCTCACCACCACCATCGAGCTGCCCTCCGTCATCCGCCTCGCGCAACTGGTAAGACGCCCCCACCGCCAGCGCAAGATGACCCGATATGAGATATTCAATCGGGATAGATACACCTGCCAGTACTGCGGCGAGCAAAGCCGCCACCTTACGCTCGACCACGTCATACCCCGCTATCGAGGCGGCCAGCACACCTGGGAAAATGTCGTTAGCGCCTGTGTGGATTGCAACCGACATAAAGCCGGGCGAACGCCCAAAGAAGCCCACATGAAATTGATAAAGACCCCCGCCCCGCCCACCGGCAGTCCGCTATTCAATATCCCCTACCACTACTTAAGCAAGCGGGACGAATGGCGGAAGTACCTCTATCACTAGGAGTTCACAGTTCACAGTAGACAGTAAACAGTGGGGGTAAAGGGGTGGGAACTATAAACTGTGAACTGATAACTGAAAACTAATAGCTCACATCCTTCAGCGGCAGCTCTACCGTCGATTCGGTATCCAGCTCAACTATCACTGTTTCTTTAAGCGGATTATTTCCCACCACCGTCGCCTCCCCCATCCGCGTGGAAATCCGCGCGCCAACCTTGGGCATTTTCTCTTTCATCGCTTTATACTGCTCGCCCTCGTAAGCCAGGCAGCACATCAAACGCCCGCACGCGCCGGATATCTTCATTGGGTTAAGGGGCAGGTCCTGCTCCTTCGCCATTTTGATGGATACCGGCGAAAACTCCGTTAAAAAGGCAGCGCAGCAAAGCTCCCTACCGCACCGTCCGAAGCTCCCCAATAATTTAGCCTCGTCCCGGCTCCCCACCTGGCGCAGCTCCACTCTTATCTTAAACTTGCCGGAGAGTCGCCGCACTAGCTCACGAAAGTCCACCCGCTCCTCCGCGCTAAAGAGGAAGGTCAGCCGGCTGCTGTCTAACGCGTATTCTGCAGAGAGTAACTTCATCGGCAGGTTCAAATCAGCAATCATTTTGCCGCATTCGATTAAAGCTTCCTCCGCTTTGGTGTTGAGTTCCTCTTCTTTGGCGATGTCCTCCGGCTCGGCCTTGCGTACCACCGGCGATAACGACTCACCTGTCTCGTTGACCTGTATCTGCCCCGGCGCGATGACCACGTGCCCCAGTTCCATGCCTCTACTGGTCTTCACCACGGCATAGTCACCGGCTTGCAGGGCGATATCCCCCGCCTCGAAGTAGTAGATTTTCCCCGCTTTCTTAAAACGTATTCCTGTAATATTTGCCATATCTTATGCCCCCGATATTATCGTGGACTTATTGCCTCCTCTCTCGGTAAATCGAGCATCAATACTTCCAGAGCCAGCCGCGCGTTCACGTTCTGCTTAAGCTGTATCGCTGCCGACTCTATGCTTTTAATATAATTTCTTATCCGGTTTAGACTGTAGTTACCAGCCATTTTTATAATTTCTTCTTTTCTGTCTATATTGGTAATCATATCTGGGCAGTCCAGCTTTACCAGCATCAGGTCGCGCCAGTAGTCCACCCACCTATCGAGCGTATCATAGACCGCCCGTCGGTTTTGACTGAACCCCGCCGCCAGCCGCGCCACGTAAGCGAACCGGTCTTCGTAATCCCCTTTGACAGTGCTGATAATTTGGTCCAGCGTTTCCCGGCTCTGCACCAGTATTTTCTCGTCACCCGCTGCCGTTATCGCCCATCCGATGCACCCGTGAGAAAGCGCTGCCAGCAGACTCGCCTGCTCCGGCTTGACCGTTGTTTGTTCTACTAAAGCTTTCTCTTCTTCAGCTAGCGGCATCGGCTTTAGCTCGATGCGCTGGCAGCGTGATACTATAGTTTTGAGCAGTCTATTTTCATTTGTCGAAAGTAAAATAAAGGTCACTTTAGCTTCCGGTTCCTCGAGGGTTTTTAGCAGGCGGTTGGCAGCTTCCATCGATAGCAGTTCAGCCCCATCGATGATGAAGACCTTTTGGTTCCCCTCGAACGGCGGCAGGCTGGCAGCATGCAGCACATCTTTAATCTGGTCGGTATGTATCAGCTTGGCTTCGTTTTCCTCTTCGTCCTGCATCAGACCGATAATCTGGACATCGCTGTGGTTACCTGCCGCTATTTTCTTACACGAGTCGCAGGCGAGGCAGGGCTTGTCGTCCGCTTCACAGTTGAGCGCCTGCGCCAGATTCAGCGCCAGGGTCATCTTACCGACATGCTGGGGTCCGACGAAAAGGTAGGCATGGGATAGTCTGCCTGAATCTATACTGTTTTTCAGCATTGAGACCGCCCGAGCCTGTCCGATTACCTGCCACATTGTAAGTTTTATACCTAATACCCTAGGGCATTTTTCATTATTTTTATTACTGTGTTTTTTATTTCGGGACGCCCCAATAATTGTACTGGACCTAAACCTCTTTTCCGCAACTTACCAGCACAGTCATGGCAAATAATAATCGGTCGATTCTTTGTACCTTTGAACATTACACCGTTAATCTCACATTTCAGGTCTATCATTTCTCCCCCATCTCCTCGCTAATCCGGGTCACGCCGGGTGAGGTCTTCCAGAGTTTCGCGCCGTCGTACCAGCCGCGCCTTACCGTCTTTAACAAAGACGATGGCCGGACGGAAGGCGGCGTTATAGTTGCTGGACATTGGCACGCAGTAAGCCCCGCTCCCCGCCACCGCTAAAATATCACCGGCTTTAAGCTCCGGCAGCTTAATTTCTTTAATCAAAACGTCGCCGGATTCGCAGTATTTACCGGTAATGGTGACCGTAGCGGTATCTTTAGCTATTGGTCGGTCGGCAATCAGGGCTTCCTGCACCGCGCCGTACATCGGCTGGCGGATGTTATCCCCCATCCCCCCGTCCACCGATACATAAGTCCTGATGCCCGGGATGTTCTTGATTACCCCCACCGTATAGAGGGCGACCCCGGCCTGGGCGACTATCTTTCTCCCCGGCTCAATCATCAGCTTCGGCGTTTCCAGCTTAAGCTCGCGGCAGCGGCTGGTAAACCTCTTGATTATTTCTTCGGCGAAGGATGCAATAGGCGGTGGTATCTCATCTATAACATATTGTGCCCCAAACCCCCCGCCGACACTTAGCAGTTTTGTCTGGAAACTGTATTTTTGCTTGATATCTGCGGCGTACTCCAACACCATGTCCAGTGAACTCAAATAAGGTTCAAACTCGAAGATGCCGGAACCGATGTGAAAGTGCAGCCCTTCCACATTGAGGTTCTTCGCCGCCAGGGCGGTTTTTACCGCTTCATCCCGGTCGGCCTTGGGTAGTCCGAACTTGGAATCCGTGATACCAGTTTTGTTATGCGGGTGGGTATGAGGGTCGATGCCTGGGTTCAGGCGGAGCAGGATATTCACCTTTTTCTTACCGGCAATCTTAATCAGCATATGCAGCTCCGGCAGGTTATCCACCACGATGTGCCCGATACCTTCCTTCACTGCCAGTTCCAGTTCATCGGCTGACTTGTTATTGCCGGCAAAATGTATCCGGCTTGTCGGGAAACCCGCCGCCCGCGCGAAAGCCAGCTCCCCGCCCGATACCACATCGAGGTCGAGCCCCTCTTCTTCAATGAGCTTAACCATAGCTTTAACCAGGAAAGCCTTGGGCGAATAGCTGACGGTTGTATTGGCATATCGTTTGCCGAACTCCGTCTTGAACTCCCGGCACCGATTACGCATGTCCGTCTCATCGAAAACATATAAAGGCGTGCCGAACTCTTTAGCCAGCGCTAGCGTATCGCAGCCGCCTATCGCCAGGTGGTCTTGCTTGTTAACTTCCGTCGTTTGCGAAAAAACCGCCAATCTAGGAATACTGTTCTTGGTAGTCATATTTACCTCATACCTTTATGTTAGCAGTGACCATCTTTCAAGTCAATGTATTTGGAGAGTAGGGTTTATTTAGTTATTGTATCTTGGTTATGGGTGTTTCTTTAAAGTCAGAGTGGCTTTCATATAAATAACAACGGGGCGTCTAAGAGAGCCTGTCCTGAGCCTGTCGAAGGAGGTGCAGACCCCTCTTTAAAATATCCCCCCTCTCCAACTAGTAAAATTATGGCAGAGTTTCGTGTTGGTGGTTGGAGAGGGGGTAGGGGGTGAGGCAAACACCTTGTCTCAAGCTCTCTTTACAGTCAGAGTGGCTTTGGTTAAAATGGTATTATCATCTGTAACGATGGAGCTGTTATTATGATCAAAGCCGTGTTTTTCGACCTTTACCAAACGCTGGTGCATTATCAACCTTCCCAGGAAGAGCTCGAGGCTGCCGCGATGAAAAACCTCGGTATTGAAGTCACGGCGGCTATGCTACGCCATCCCATACTCACCGCCAACGAGTTCATCTACCAGCAGATTGCCCGCCGTCCTTTAAGCCAGCGCTCACGGGAAGAAACGATGGCGCTCTATGCGGAGTATCAGCGCATCGTCCTTAAAGAGGCCGGTTTGGCGGCCGACGAAAAGGTTGTCTTAAGGTTGTTAGGCATGATGCAGCAGGCGAAGATGAACCTAGTTCTCTTTGATGATGTGATGCCGGCGCTCGACGACCTGAAGAAACGCAGCCTGAAACTGGGTTTAATCTCTAATATCGAGCAGAATATGACCGCCACGCTGGATAAGCTGGGGTTGTCCTCGGAACTGGATATCGTGGTCACCTCACACAACGCCGGTTTCACCAAGCCGCAGCCGGAGATATTCCAGTATGCCTTGAAGAAGTCTGGCGTTAACCCTGCCGAGGCAGTCTATGTCGGCGACCAATATCAGGTTGACGTCATTGGTGCCAGAGGCGCCGGTATGCAGGGCATCCTCCTCGACCGGGATGATTATTATCAGGAAAAATTGGATTGCCTAAAGATAACGCGCCTTAAAGTTTTGGTCGACTATTTAGATTAGCCCGACGTATTGTTAAGCGGGCACACATCACATCTGCCCTCCAGGCACATCGTTTGGTAGATGTGTATCAGCCCCTGCTGCCGCCGCGCGGTATCGATAAGGTATCGTCCTAAACCCAGCTGTTGCCTCATATGTTTTATCAAAGTATTTTCCGCCGGCGCGTGGTAGCCCCGATAAAGACTCAAAACTTTTTCGCCCTGCTCCGCCAGACCCCTGGCATAGGAAAAGGGTAAAAGGACATTAACGATGATATCCGCCGCCCGCTCTTTGCCCAGTAAAGCGGGAGGAGCACCGACGGCTGGTATACCGAAATCGAGGTAACAACCCCAATAGCTATCCGGTTTAACCAGCAGCGCCTGCTCCAGAAAATGGGCTCCACTGTCAGCCTTTACCTCTTTAAGCCTATCCTCCAGACCAGACAGCAGCCCCTTTTGGCGGTAGCGGAGGAGAAGATAGCTCATCGCGGCGATACGCCGTACCGGGTGGTTGCCGGGCCTCACCTTGTAAGAATGCCAATCCTTGATCGACAGGCACGCCCTCATGCCCCCCTCCGCCCATATTTTTTCCAACTTTTCCTCCCAGTCTTCTATACATATACTCAATGGTTTATACCCTAAGCGCTGGGATGGCAGCAGCCCCGCCATACCCATCAGCCAGGACTGGCACCACGCCAGCTGTTCACTATCAGGAACTGCAATTAGCGGAGCTTCCAGCTCCTGAAGGAGTAAACGGCTGGCAAGCTCCGCCATCGCCTCTTTATTTTTAGAATAGCCTAGCGCCGTCATTATGCCCAAGTACAGCGCCTGCCCTGCCCCCGACTGCGCTATTATCTCTCTAAAACCCGCCGCCCGGGCGAAGAATCTTGCCTCCCCGGCTTCATCCAGTATGCTCGCCATCAGCCTGATGTTCCAACGATAACCGGCGCCACGGCAGGGTATGAGAGGTGGTATCGAAGCACCACAGTTGCTCCCGATATAATCACATAAAGCCAACGTTGGTACTTTAAAACCGTTTTCCAGGACCAGCGCCCTGACAGTATCATTCTGATAGACTACGTGGAGAATAACCCGGTTATAGGCAGGGTCAAGGTGGTGCTGGTGCGTCCACCAGCTGCTGGTTTTAACATGAATTTCGATATCACCTTTAAGCCGCTCCCCGCCGGTATTAATAATCGCGTCTCTGAAATCAGCGCCGCGGTCGTCATTGCGGCGCCCCGGGTAAACGACCCTGACCGGCTCGTTCTCGACAGTTTTTAGGTCTAGGCGACCCTGCAAGGAGCCTTGCCATATTTCGAGCACTTGCTTTTCGGTGACCACCGGGGGCATAGGTGTATCTCCTTAACCCACGTGCCATGAAAGGTCTTTTCAAAGAGGAAAAATGACCTAAGATTACAGGCTTATTATCATTATAGCTGATAAGGTAATATACACGTTAACGTGTATAATGTCAAGGCTTCTTTTTAGGCGGCGGTGAGGCATCGTATTTGAACTTGACTTGTTCCGCGACGATTGATAGCAGCTTCGCCGAGGCGCCGCGCGGCTGGTAGATACCCGTTTCCCATTCGCTGATGGTCTGCTGCCGCGTGCCCAGTTTTTCCGATAGCTCGGTCTGTGTCAGGCCCAGGTGCCGGCGTAACGCCTGGATGCTACCGGCATCCCACTGCCTTTTCTTATCTGATGTTTTATTTTTCACGCCTTGATTCTACACGATGCCGTGTAGACAGTCAATAGATGATTGGATATCAAATTGCTTGTTTAACCTTACCCCCTTGCCCCCTCTCCAACCGCGGGCATCAGACGCCGCCGCATTTTAATCTGGTTGGAGAGGGGGCATAATTTTATCAAGAGGGGTTAACACCCCTCTTAGACACCCCGTTAGGGGAAAGGGTTAATTAACCGGGGAGTTTGTAAGAGGGGCGACAGCCCCTCTTCTTATTCCCCCCTTCCTTTGGCAAAGGAAGGGGATAAGGGGATAGATTATTGGGATGGAGAGGGGTAGAGGTAAGGTTTCCTCGTCAAGTTCCAAATATTAAATAAGTGAAAATATTCAATTACATGAGAATCCTTTATTATTTAGGAGTTACAATGAGATATTAAGAGCTAGTAAAAGATATTAACCTGTAGTATACTATTATCAGCAATATTGTAAGTTGCCATGAATTAATTTCTGCGGTATTATAATGATGTTAGCACTCTCACCTAGAGAGTGCTAAATAACGTCAAGACATATCTAATATATCAAGAAAGGAGACTACGTATGGCAGCCAAGTTACAGCCCCTGGCAGACCGTGTCCTGGTGAAACCCATTGAAAAAGAAGAAAAAACTAAATCCGGGATATATTTGCCAGATACGGCCAAGGAAAAACCCCAAGAGGGAGAAATCATAGCGGTAGGTCCGGGCAAATTGAATGATGAAGGCACGCGGATTCCCATGGACCTCAAGGTTGGCGATAAGGTCATTTACGCCAAATACGGGGGCACGGAAATCAAAATCGATGATGTAGAGATGATGATTCTCCGCGAGAGCGATATTCTGGCGAAGAAAGCAAAATAATATAAGGGAAGGCAAGGAGGAAGATTATGGCAAAACAAATTATTTTCGGTGAAGATGTTAGGCACGCCCTGAAAAAGGGTATCGATGCTCTGGCGGATGCGGTAAAAGTTACCCTCGGTCCCCGGGGCCACTGTGTTGCTCTGGATAAAAAATGGGGTGCGCCCTCGGTTATTGATGATGGCGTCACCATCGCCAAGGACATCGAACTGCCCGACCCGTTCGAAAACATGGGTGTGCAGCTGGTCAAAGAGGCCGCCAGTAAGACCAATGATGCTTGCGGCGACGGCACTACTACCTCAACAATTTTAGCGCACGCTATCATTTCCGGCGGTTTTAAAAATATCGCGGCCGGTGCCGAGTCCCAGTCACTTAAACGGGGCATCCAGAAAGCCACCGCCGCCATCGTCGAGCAGCTGAAAAAATCCTCGACGGAAATCAAGGACAAGGCGCAGATTGCCCAGGTGGGCACCATCACTGCCAAGGATAAGGAAATCGGCGACTTGCTGGCCGAGGTCATGGAAAAGGTCGGCAAGGATGGCGTCATCACCGTCGAAGAGTCCAAAGGCACCAAATACGAAATTGAATATGTCGAAGGCATGCAGTTCGACCGCGGCTATGTCAGTGCTTATTTCGTCACCAATGCTGAACGTATGGAAGCCGTTATCGAAGACCCCTATATCCTGATTACGGATAAGAAAATATCGGCCGTGGCGGATATCCTGCCCGCCCTGGAAAAAATCCTCCAGGTATCCAAGAACCTGCTCATCGTCGCCGAGGATATCGATGGCGAGGCGCTGGCTACCCTGGTGGTCAACAAGCTGCGCGGCACCATTAACGTGCTGGGCGTGAAAGCACCCGGCTTCGGCGACCGCCGCAAGGCAATGCTCGAAGATATGGCTATCCTCACCGGCGGCAAGGTTATTTCCGAAGAGGTAGGACGTAAACTGGATTCAGTCACCGTGGAAGACCTCGGCCGAGCCCGCCGCGTGACCTCCGATAAAGATAATACCACCATTGTCGAAGGCAAGGGCTCCGAGGAAGAAATCAAGGCGAGAATCAAACAGATTAAAGCCCAGATTGAAGAGACCACCTCGGACTTCGATAAAGAAAAGCTCCAGGAGCGGCAAGCCAAGCTGGTCGGCGGCGTCGCCGTCATTAAGGTTGGCGCCTCTACCGAGGTCGAGCTCAAGGAAAAGAAGCACCGCGTAGAAGACGCTCTCTCGGCAACACGTGCCGCGGTTGAGGAAGGCATCCTGCCCGGCGGTGGCGTCGGCTTGCTCAATGCGCTGTCGGTGCTGGATAAATTAGATGTTACTGGGGACGAAGCTACTGGCGCCGATGTTGTCCGTAAGGCGGTCACCGAACCTTTACGCTGGATTGCTACCAATGCCGGTAAGGATGGCGCGGTCGTCGTCGATACCGTTAAAAAGAGTAAGAAAGGCGTCGGCTACGATGCCGAAGGCGATGAGTTCGGTGATATGGTGGCTAAAGGCATTATCGACCCCACCAAGGTGGTCAGGGTCGGTCTGGAGAACGCCGCCAGCATCGCTGTCATGGTCCTGGTGACCGAAGCGCTGGTTTCTGATATTCCTGAAAAGGAAAAGGCGTCCGCTATGCCCGGCGGCGGTGGTATGGGCGGTATGGGCGATTACGGGATGTAACTTATTAGATAATTTAGTAATAGAAACTAGAATAGCCCCGATAACCTCGGGGCTATTTCTATGAAAAAATCCCTCTCATTCTCCCTTTTTAAAAGGGAGACGATGTCATTTTCGCTATCACTTATCATTTTTAACCTTTACGTTTTTCCCCCTTTACAAAAGGGGGACATAGGGGGATTTTGTGACTCATTGTCCTTGCTACTTGATAGTTGCTACTTAACGTATACTCCTTCTATACTTACATTAGAGAGAATGTTAATGGAATCTAAAGAAAACTGCGGCGTTTGTGGCAAGCCATTAGTCTACGGCACGAAAGAAGTCTTAAAGCGTTGCGACTTCTGTGGTCAGGAGTTCCCCGCCCTGATTTATTGCCCCGAGGGTCATTATGTCTGCGATGCCTGTCACAGTCGCGGGGCGCTGGATGTTTTACGGGAAGTGCTGAAATCGACTAAAAGCGCCGACCCCCTGGAAATACTGGAAAAAGTAATGTCCCATCCATCGGTGCCGATGCATGGTCCCGAACATCATGCTATGGTGCCGGCTATTATCGTCGCTGCCGTGAAAAACGCTGGCTACCCCGTACCCGAGGGGGCTATCGAGAAAGCACTAGAAAGAGGCTCTAAAGTGCCGGGCGGCTGGTGCGGCTTTTACGGCGTCTGCGGCGGGGGCATTGGCGTCGGTACCGCCGTTAGCGTTCTTACCGGAGCCACGCCTCTTACTGGCAAGACGCGGGCACTGGCTAACGAGGCAACCGCCTTCGCTTTGGGTAAAATGATTGATGGTGGTCCCCGTTGCTGCAAAAGGGCGAGCCGTAAAGCTTTAGAAGCTGCTGTTGAGTTTTTAAAGAAGAGGATGGATATCAATCTTACTATTGACGGGAAAGTCAGTTGCCACTATGTTCAGCGTAACCGCGAATGTATCCGCGAAGCCTGTCCCTATTACAATAATAATTCCGTCTAAAGTGTCAGTAAGTCTTCCCAGTTTCCCTCCGGGTCAATAGGGCCTATGGCCGCCAGATGGAGCTTGTCACCTATCAGCAATTCTTCAGCCAGCTTTTGCAGCTCTGCGGCGGTAATGGCATCCACGATGGCAATCACCTCATCGATGGTGAGGATTTCGCCCGTTAAAATCTCCTGGGTGCCCGTCCAGCCGGCGACGCTGCGGCTGTCTTCCATACGTAAGAATATACGCCCCTTGAACAGCTCCTTAGCCTTGTTTATCTCCGCTTCGGGTATTCTTTCCTTGAGGCGCGCCAGCTCCGCCAGGATAGCTTTAACCGCCACCGCCAGGTTTTTATTGTCTACACCGGCGGCTATTACCAGAGCGCCGGTATCCAGGAAGTGCTCGGCAAAGCTCTGGATGCTGTAAGCCAGCCCCAACTTATCGCGGATTTCGGTAAAAAGTCGACTGCTCATGCCCTCGCCGAGGATGATATTCAGCAGGTCGAGTTTGAAGCGCTCGGGATGGACTATCGATAGCCCCGGCAGAGCCAGACACAGTTGCGTTTGCTCGGTGTCGCGTTTCTCGATGAGCACCCGCCGTCCTTCTTTGTTCTGGTAGGGGGCGTATTGGAGGGGCAATCGTTTTTTCGACCACCCCGCTGTCGCCCGGCTAACGGCATCGACGGTTTCCTGATGATTGATAGCGCCGGCGATGGAAAGTACGACATTTTCTGGTTCGTATTGCCCCGCCATATAATCGAGCATCATCTCCCGGGTGATGCCAGTTACCGTCTCCTTGCTGCCGGCGATGTCCCGTCCCAGCGGGTGTAAAGGCCACATTATCTCGTCGAGGAGCATAGATACCCGCGCCGCCGGCAGGTCCAGCGACATGTTGATTTCTTCGATGATGACCTGCCTTTCTTTTTCAATCTCCGCGGGGTCGAACTTGGAGTTAAGTAAAATATCCGCCATCACATCTAGAGCCAGCCCGAAGTTCGGCTGCGCCACCTTACACCAGTAGACGGTCAGCTCCTTATCCGTGCCGGCGTTGAGCATGCCCCCCACCCCTTCGATAACGGAGGAAATTTCAATTGGCGTGGGACGTTTCTCGGTGCCCTTGAAGCAGATATGCTCGATGAAATGCGAGATACCGGCTTCGGCATCACTTTCGTATCTGGAGCCGGTGCCGATGAAAAAGTTTATCGCCACCGACCTTGTGGATGGCATGACGGAGGTAATCAGGCGCAGACCGTTATCCAGCGTAACTTTTTCGTACAATAAATTGCTCCTTGATTTATGGGGAATCTGCTTCCATTTTACATGAATAATCTGCTAGTGTCACTGGGAGGACGACGAAAAATCAACTCGCCCTTTCGTAAGGGGGGTTCACCTGGAGGCAATATGGGGGGATTTTATTTGAATTTGGTTCTTGTATCCCTCGTCTTCGCTCGGGACAAGTCTTGTATCTTGGTGTTTCTTTTTCTTTTTCTATCTGCTATTGCCCTTGGTCAAAGGCTGGCCCGCCGACGTCCGCATTATTGTTATAGCCGTAGCTCTCCCAGTAGCCCCGGAAACTGGTATTGGCCGATAGCTCGATGCGGGTAACCCATTTAGCCCACTTATAGCCGAATTTGCTCATGGCGACAACCTGGAAGGGAAACCCTCTCTCTGGAGACAGAGTTATATCGTTGTCCTTTAGAGCGATGATGATGTTATTATCGTAAATGTAGCTTAAATCCAGGGAGCTATAACCTTCCGGGACGTCGGCAGTATGGAAGATGACAATCTTAGCTTCCGGCTTGACGCCGGCATCAGCGAAGATAGCGCTAAGCGCCGGACCAGTCCATTTAGCGGTGAAATTCCAGCCCTCGACACAGTCCAGGTCCATCAGCTGGGATATTTGGGGGTATGCCTCGAGGTCGGTATAGCTTAAGCTCAAGGGATGGTCTACCAGACCATCAACCGTGAGCGTGTAAGTTGCTTTATCAATGTATTGTGTGCCTGCGAGGGCATTATTATTTTGCTGGCTGATAGGCGTCAGTTCATGGCCCATAAACTCAGTGGCTTCGACTTCACCGTTGGGAGCGGTGGCAGCAGTAGTCCCAGCACAAGCCGTCAGGATTAGTGGTACTATCAAGACCAATATTGTAACGAATAAAAGCAATTTGCTTTTCATTTATCCTCCTATATGGAAATACTCCAGGTAAATCACCAAAACCATAATGCATATACCGATAACCATTAGAGATCCGTTAGATAACCACATGATATAAGGATTTTTACTGGTTATTTTTAATCTGATATTTGTCAACACATGTAGTAAAAAGAAAAAAACCAAAGGAAGTACGGTCGCCCGGTGGATTGAATCTGCCAAACGCCGGTCAATAAGGCCAAAGGAGATTTTGTATATAATTTCTGTCTGGGTAATGCCCCAACCCGAAATTAGCAGAACAATTACACTGGCTAAAAGCAGCCAGGCACTGATGCTGGAGAGTCGTTTCAGCCACAAATTCATTACTAAATCTCGTTGATAATAGATGTCCCTTTATTTTTAGGCTAGCATACCTGCCCGTCGAAAAAATGTGATTTTCATCACTTGTCTTCTATCTGCTATACTCTTAGGTGCTATGGAAAAACTAGCTGCTGCTGTCCTAAAAGGAGATGTCCGCGCCGCCGCCCGCCTTATCACTCTCATTGAGGATGAATCGCCGGATGCCCTCGCCGCACTGGAGAGCCTCTATCCACATACCGGCAAGGCGTATATCGTCGGCGTGACCGGGGCGCCGGGGGTCGGCAAGAGCGCCCTCACGGATTGTTTAATTGACGTTTTTTGCCGGCAGGGCAAAACCATTGGCGTTATCGCTATCGACCCCACCAGCGCCCTCACCGGCGGCGCTTTGCTGGGTGATAGAATCCGTATGCAGCGCCATGCCGCCGACTCCGCGGTGTTTATCCGCAGTTTGGCGACGCGGGGCTGGGTGGGGGGACTGGCTAAAGCCGCCCTGGGGGCCGTGCATGTCCTGGACGCCATGGGCAAGGACATTATTCTAGTGGAAACGGTGGGGTCGGGGCAGGTGGAGCTGGATATCGTTAAAGCGGCGGATACCACCCTCCTCGTTTTAGCCCCCGGCGCCGGCGACGAAATACAGACCATGAAAGCCGGTATTTTAGAGTCGGCGGACGTTATCGCTATCAATAAAGCCGATTTTGAAGGCACCGACCGGCTTAAAGCCGACCTTGAAATGATGCTGGGGATGAAGAAGCGGGACTCTCAAGACTGGCTGCCGCCTTTAGTCCTTACGGAAGCTATTAACGGCAAGGGAGCGGATGAGGTGGCAAGAGCGCTCGGCAAGCATCGCGAATATCTTAACGCCACCGGTGCTTTAACCCAACGACGTAGAGAAAGAACGAAACTGGAGCTATTAGAAACTGTTGAAGGATACTTGAAAGACCTGGTACATAAGCTTAATGGCGGCGATTTACTTGAAAAGCTCGTCGCTGACATGGAGAAAGGCAAGACCACTCCCCACCGCGCCGCCCGGGAAATTCTTTCTCGACTAAAAACCGAGGAGAATATATCAAACGTAGATTAGCTTAAACCAGCAGCGCTCTTTCCAATCGCTCCGTCAGCGTCGGTTCGCAGCCCATAAACTTGAGGTAGTCCACCACCGAGCCGTATTCTTTACGGAACGTTGCTAACAGCAGCTCCATGGACTCCGGTGAAGCCTTCCAGAAAAAGTCCGGCAAGCCTTTAGCACCCTCCGCAAATTCAGCGTCTTTTTCGAGGTTTTTTAATAGCTCTTGCATGTAGGGACCGGATAGAGAATAGTCCTCGATAACGTCTTTATCTTCTATGCCCAGCACGTTTAAAAGGACTGCCGCCAGGATACCCGTCCGGTCTTTGCCCACGGCGCAATGGAAAACCAGCGGATGGTTTTTCGGTTCGGCGATGAGCTCCAACGCCTCGATTATCCGCTGCCCATATTCTCGATACCGGATAAGTTCCACGTAGAACTCGCCCATATTATTAAGCGTTCTATAACGCCGCTCGTTCGCCTCCCTATCGCCGTCGGCAGTGATAAATGCCACATTGTGGTATCTGATACCCGATTCGGCGAGAAGACCTTTTCCCTGCCGTTCTATTTCAAAAGGACTTCTTAAGTCCACAACCGCCGCCAGCTTAATTTCTTCGGTAAGCCGGCGGCATTCTTCAGGACTGATTCGCGCGAACTCACCGCTGCGGAAGACACGGCGCCAGGCTACGGTACGGCCTTGGCGGGTGCGGTAGCCGCCGATATCACGGAAATTGGTGACGGACTTGAATCTCAAATGTCGTTTATATGTCTCGGTCATTTGATATTTCTGCTAAACCGCCAGACTGAAGATAGGTCTGGCGCTCTCGCCGGCGGAGTATTTATCGCCGGGGAAGACTTTGTTGCCCATCTTCACCTTTTTTCCGATTAGCTCCATCGATGCCTGCTTGGGGTCGATGTCCTCCAGGTTGCCCATTATCCAGGGTCCTTCCTCCAACTCCACCATGACGAGGATATAAGGCACCTCGCTTTCCCGTCCCTCCGCCCCGACGAATACCGTGGTAAATGTCCTGATTTTGCCATTGGTTTTCACTTCAATTACGTCCATGTCCGGACTCCCGCACTGCCGGCAAGCCATTTTGGGCGGTATGGTTATCGCTTTACAGTTACGGCACTTTAGACCGATCAGTTTATTTTGTTTCAGGGCTTCGTTGTAGTCTTTAAAATAGAGTTTCTGTTCCATTTTCTACCAGCCCCTTTCTAAAATCATATTTACTAATGTGCCGCCATCTCCGCCGAGTGTATCCGTCATACCGATTTTGGCGTCGGGCACCTGCCTGCCTGGTTCCACCTCTCCCCGCAGCTGTTTGGCGATTTCGTAAACTTGCCCCGCGCCGGTCGCCCCGATGGGATGCCCCTTGGCTTTAAGTCCGCCCGATGGATTGATGGCGACTTTCCCCCCGATATCCGTCTCCCCCTTTTCCCAGGCTCCGCCCGCTTTACCATAGTCGAAAAACCCGAGGCTTTCCGCGGCTATCAAACTGGCGATGCTGAAGCAGTCGTGCAGCTCGCAGAGGTCGATGTCTTGAGGCGTTATACTAGCCATTTTGTAGGCTTGCTGCGAAGATATTTCTCTGGCTCTGATTCTGGGCAGGTAGTCCTTCTGGTTGCCGAGGGGTCCGTTAGATGCCTGTCCCACGCCGGTGATATAGACCGGTTTTTTCGTGAGCTTTTTAGCGACTTTTTCCGAGGTGAGCACTACCGCCGCAGCACCATCGGAGAAGGGACAGCAATCGTGCAAAGTTAGCGGCGTGCAGACCACAAAGCTGCCGAGCACTTTCTCCACGGTCATATCCGCGTTCTTGCCGAAGAACTGTGCTTTAGGGTTGATGGCGCCGTGTTTGTAGGACTGTATAGTTACCCATGCCATTTGTTCCCGAAGCTTTTGGAGGGGGATTTTATAGGTATCGGCATAGAGATGGGTCAACATGGCGAAGACTGCCGGAAATGTCACGCCGGCGGGATACTCGTAGCGGGCATCGCTAAACATGGCGAAGGTGCGCGTCGCCAGCCCGGTGCCCATCGTTGCCGCACGTTCCACCCCACCCGCGATAACAATATCGTAATAGCCGGAAGCCACCCACATGAAAGCGTCCCTGATAGCCATGCTGGCGGAAGCGCAAGCGCCTTCGTAGCGATTGGCGGGTGCATACAGGCAGCCGATGTTCTCCGCCGCATAAGCCGCCACCATACCCTGCCCCTCCTCGATATCCCCCAGCGCGTTGCCGATAAACAGCGCCTTAATGTCCTGCGGCTTGAGGTTAGATTCGGCTATCGCTTCCGTAGCGGCTTCGGCGAAGAGTTCAACCTCGGTTTTGGTCTGGGGTCCGCTGAACTTCGTCTCACCTACGCCGACCACAGCTACTTTTTCCATGACGTGCCTCCTATGTTATGGGATAATTCCAGATTACCGTTTTTCAACAGTGAGTGTCAAATAGGGGGTAAAAAAGGGGGAAATCAAAAGTCAAAGGTCAAAAACACGAACAAAATATAAAAGATGAGGGTAGAGGAAAACAGTATTCCTCTCCCTTGATGGGTTCATCCTGAAGTTTCACCCTGAAGGGAGAGGTTAGGTGAGGGTGAAATTCAAATACACAAAAGCGTTATGAAGCATAAAGGGTTTGGAATTTCCTAAAAGGGTGGTATCGGTGGGGTGGTGCACTTATGCGCGCTGGCGGCGTGCATTACTTCAATCTGCTTTTTTAACTCCTCCGGCGCCTTGCCCGTCAGAATATAGTCATCCAGCGCTTCGTAGGTAAAGCCCATCTCCCCCTCGTCTGTCTGCCCCGCCCATAGCCCCGCCGAGGGTGCTTTATCGATTATCTGCTGCGGTATCTTTAAAAACCGTGCCAGCTCCCGCACCTCTTTTTTCACCAGGTTGCCCAGCGGCAGAATATCTACACCGGCATCGCCATGCTTGGTGAAGTAGCCCACGGTAAGCTCGCTGCGGTTGCCGGAGCCAATCACCAGGTACTTAAGCTGGTTAGCAGTATAGTAGAGTGTAATCATCCTCAACCTGGCTTTAAGATTCGCTTGCGCCAGTTGCTTTAACGAAGCCTCCGGATTAAAGTCCGGCAGGATTTTTAAATATGCGTCGAAAATATCATCAAGACATACTGTGTTCGTCGGTATCGAGAGCTTTTTTGCCACGACCTCGGCATCCTGTTTATCTTTTTCATTGCTGTGGCAGGGCATTATCAGTCCCAGCGTATTTTGAGGGAAGACTTTAATACACAGCGCTGCCACTACCGAGGAATCGACGCCGCCGCTCATCCCCAGTACCGCCCCCTTGCATCCTGCCTCCAGTACCTTAGCTTTAATCCAGTCGGATAGTTTTTTAGCTAACAGCTCTGCATCCATGATTTGCTCCTTTTTCCCCCGCAATGTTTACGTAGTATACTTATTTATAGTTTATATTGTCGCGGGTCTTTATACAATGGCAACGGATATTATTCTCAAAAACGCCAACGTAATCACGATGGATGCCGCCTGCCCGAGAGCCGAGCTTATTGCCATCTCTGACGACTCTATTTTTTTCGTCGGCGGTAATAATGAAGCGGATAGATTGACCGGCCGCTCGACGAGGATTATCGACTGCGTCGGGAAAACAGTCATTCCCGGCTTTAACGATGCCCACCTCCACCTCTTTTCGCTCATCAGGAAGTTAATGAGCGTCGACCTGTCACCGAGAAAAGTCCATTCTATTGAAGATATTAAGCAAGCTATACGCAAAATTGCGACAAATAAACCGCCCGGTAAATGGATAAGCGGCACGGACTATAATGAGTTCTATCTTGAGGGCAAGCGCTGCCCCACCCGCTGGGACTTGGATGAGGTCGCCCCCGACCACCCGGTCGTTCTAAGCCACCGCTCCCTCCATGCCTGTGTGCTTAACTCGCTGGCGCTTTCGCTGGCGGGTATTAATTCTGATACGCCGGAGCCGCCCGGCGCCCGCATCGAGCGCGACCTGGCTACAGGTGAGTCTAACGGTATTCTAATCAATATGCTTGGCTTTATCCGTAGCCGGGTCATGCCGCCCTTTACCAAGCAAGAACTGACTAAAGGCGTCGCCCTGGCGGATAAATATTTCCTCTCGCACGGCATCACTTCCTTCCAGGAAGCGACCGTTAGCAACGACATCGAGCGGTGGGAGACGCTTTGCGATTTCAAACTGAACGGCGACCTATTGAGTCGAATAACGATGATGACGGGTGCGTCAGTCTGGCAGGATTTTAAGAAAAAGGGTCTTAAGACCGGCTCCGGCGATAACCTGATGCAGCTTGGCGCGGTGAAGGTGATGCTGGATGTTGAGCCCGACCAATCGGAGCTAAATGAATTAGCCCTCGCCTGCCATAAGGCTGGTTTTCAGCTTGCCTTCCATGCCGTCGCCGAAAATACGGTAGCCGCCGCCGTCACCGCTCTCGAATATGTCAATAAAAAATCGCCGGTGGCAGGTAGGCGACATCGCATCGAGCACTGCGGCGAATGTCCCCCGCCCCTGCTGGAGAGAATTAAAAAGCTGGGACTGGTTATCGTTACCCAGCCTTCCTTTATTTACTACAGCGGAGAACGATATTTAGCGACGGTTCCGGAGAGTCAGCTGCCCTGGCTCTACCGTATCAAGTCGCCGCTGGAAAAGGGCGTGGTTGTTGCCGGCAGCTCGGATGCACCGGTTGTGCCAGCTAATCCTTTGGTGGGCATTTATGCGGCAGTTACACGTCAAGCCGAATCTGGCGAGGTACTTTTACCGGAGGAACGTATTAACGCTGAACAGGCGCTTAGGCTGTATACCATTAACGCCGCTTACGCCTCTTTCGAGGAGAATATTAAAGGCTCGATTTCACCAGGTAAATTAGCGGATATCGTTATCTTAAGCGACGACCCCACCCGTACTCCCCCGGAAAAAATAAAAGACATTAAAGTGGAAATGACCATGATTGGTGGAGAGGTGGTCTGGGAGGCTTAAGTAGTCCCTATCGCCGTGGCGATGGCGTTGTCACGTGAATGCGATAGGCTAACGTCGATTTCTTTTATTCCCAGTTTCTCCGCCTGCTTTTTCGCCCGCCCGTTGAGTCTGATGAGCGGCTTGCCGGTGGAATGGTAAAGCGTCTCTATCTCCCGCCACGCCACCCCTCTATTGCCCGTCCCCAATAGCTTCATCACGGCTTCTTTGCTGGCGAAGCTGGCCGCCAGTGAGTGAGCGTGGTGACCATAGATATGCAGCTCGTCTTTGGTGTAAACCCGTTTTAAAAAGCGGTCGCCGTAACGTTCGATAGCCTGGCGGATGCGTTCTATTTCGATAATATCCGTGCCGATGTGGTGCTGCATTTATTCCTTCTTTAGCTCGTGGGCGAGCTGGGTTCTTAGTTTTTTCAGCAGGTGTAAAGGCGGCTTATCCAGCAGGCTGTTATAAAGCGGGGTGATGGAAATATTGCCCTGTACGATAGCCTGTATATCCGTACCGTCGCTGCCGGACTCCGCCACCCTTTCCCGCACCAGCCGGTATTGTTTATATTTATCCTGATTTTCTTCCGCCACGGAGTTTATATGGCTGGAGCGAGCCAGGCGCGTAATTTTCACGCCGTGGACTTCCTCCAGCGTTAGGTCCGGTACGTTGATGTTGAGGAGGATTCTGGGCAGATTATTATCCACTATTTTCTGTACCAGCGCGGCGGTTATCCGGGCGGCAACTTTAAGACCTATCGCGCTTGCAGGCGGGGCGGAAACAGCTAGGGCGGGCAGCCCTCTAAAGTACGCCTGCATTGCGGCCCCAACGGTACCGGAGATATACACGTCTTCCCCGAGGTTAAGGTTGGGATTGATGCCGGAAACGACAATGTCTGTGCCGTCTTCGATAAGTTTACCGAGCGCCAGTATCACGCAGTCCGAGGGTGAACCATCGATGGCGTAAGCTTTAACGCCGTCCTCCGGCGCGCAGAATTCGCTGGCGTGTAGAGGCTGGAAAAGCGTTACCGCCGTACCGATGGCGCTCCTTTCTCCATCAGGAGCCACGACCGTCACTTTGGCGATTTTCTTCAGCTCCCGCACCAGCGTCCATAACCCCTCGGCCTGGATGCCGTCGTCGTTAGTTACCAGTATTTTCATCATCCTTCTTTACGCTTGTAGTTTAACATGATGAGTAGTTGAACGGCAAAAATTAAATGCTAGCACCATTTGCCCCCTCTCTCTCAATATGCTATCATCAAAATAAATACAGGTACGTTATTTTCATGCTGATTGTCACCTGTGTAAAACAGGTACCGGATACCACCCAGGTCAAAGTCGACCCCGTTACTGGCACTCTCATTAGAGAGGGCGTGCCCTTTATCATGAACCCCTACGATACCCATGCCCTCGAAGAAAGCCTCCGCCTCAAGGATAAGTATGGATTTAGGGTCGCCGTCATCTCGATGGGTCCCCCCAGCGCCGAGGTTACTTTAAAGAAAACGCTAGCGCTCGGCGCCGATGAAGCCATCCTTTTAAGCGACCGCGCTTTTGGCGGCGCCGATACTCTAGCCACCAGCATGTTGCTCACCGGCGCCATTAAAAAGCTGGCGGAAAAAGAGGAGCTGGCTATCGTCATGTGTGGCCGCCAGACCATCGACGGCGATACCGCGCAGGTAGGACCGGGTATCGCTACCCGTCTGGGCTGTTCGCAGCTAACATTAGTCGACCGTGTTGAAGAGGTCGATTTAAAGGCGAAAACCGTCAAAGTCCGTCGCAAGCTGGAAGGTCGCCATGAAATCGTGTCTGCCCCCCTCCCCGCCATGATTGCCGTGCTGCGGGAAATCAATACGCCGCGCTATCCTAATGTTCCCATGCGCCTGATGGCGGAAGATGTGACTATTACCCTCTGGGACAACAAAATAATGCAGATGGACGAGGCGATCATCGGACTCAAGGGTTCGGCCACACAGGTGCGTAAAATCTTTTCCCCCCAACGGGCTAAGGGTGAAATCCTCGGTAAAGAGACCGATAAGCCGGAAGACTCCGCTAAATTGTTAATCGATAAAATGATAGGGAAGGACCTGTTGTCCTTATAAAATTTTATGGTAGAAGAGCCGAAGAAACTTAAGCGACCCCGCGGCGCCGCCCGGCTTATCCCCGGCAAGTGCATCGCCTGCGGCGCCCGTTGCCAGGCCGAGTGCAAGTTCGACGCTATCATAATGAACGAAAAGGGCGAACCGATTATCGACCTGGACAAATGCACCCGCTGCCAGCGCTGCGTCAGAATTTGTCCAGTTCAAGCGATAGAGATTGTCTATACCCCGGAAGAGCAAAAAATCCTCGATGAGCTGGCGAAGCAGAAAGCTGCTGCCAAACCCGCCGCTGCGGAGGCCGTGCCAGAAGACCCCCGCCTGACGAAGCTTAAGGAATACAAGGGCGTCTGGGTCTTTACCGAGCATACCGAGGGCAAGCCAGCGGAGGTTTCCTGGGAGCTTTTGGGCGTCGGCGCCGACCTTGCTAAAGCGCGTAACGTCGAGCTTTGTTCCATCGTTGTTGGGGATAAGGTGGAACACCTTTGTAAAGAGGCGTTCGCTTACGGCGCGTCTAAAGTCTATCTGGTGGATGACCCTGTTTTTCACTACTATCGCACCGAGTCGTATTACAAAGCATTATGCTATTTAATAGAAAAATATAAGCCGGAGATTGTGCTCATCGGCGCGACTGGGCTGGGTCGGGATTTAGCGGGCGCGGTCGCCACAAAACTCCAGACCGGCCTGACCGCTGATTGCACGGGACTTTCTATCGACGATAAAGGATTTCTCTTACAGACTCGTCCCGCGTTCGGCGGCAATATTATGGCCACTATTTTAACGGAATTCACCCGCCCCCAGATGTCTACCGTCCGCCCCCACGTTATGCCCATGCCATCTAAAGACACCTCCCGCACCGGTACGATTATCCGGGAGAAAATACCGCTTAAGGAAGAGGACATCGCCGCCAAGGTTTTAGAAATAATCGGCGATAAGCAGCTTGATAGCGTTGACGTCGCCGCGGCGGACATTATCGTCTCCGGCGGACGCGGTATGTGCAATACGGAAAACTATAAAATACTACAGGAGCTTGCCGATGAGCTCGGTGGTGTGGTCGCCTGCTCGCGCGCTGCCGTGGAAGCCGGCTGGATGCCTCTGGAAAGGCAGGTCGGCCAGACCGGTAAAACTGTCCGACCCAAGATTTACATTGCCGTCGGTATCAGCGGGGCTATCCAGCACCTGGTGGGAATGCAGGACTCGGATACCATCATCGCCATCAACCGTGATAAACAGGCGCCGATTTTCGAGGTAGCCACCTACGGCATCGTCGGCGACCTTTTTCAGGTGATACCGGCCATTACCGCTTACGTTCGGGAACTGAAGGCTAAAAAAGGAGTTAAGGTTTAAATCCTCCTCTTTCCTCCTTTATAAAAGGAGGACGAACGAGGTGTTTAAAGAGGATAATAAACAGGAAAAATAACATCGTCTCCCTTTATAAAAGGGATTCATCCTGAAGGATTCTTCCTGAAGTAGAGTGAGAGGGATTTAGGCGGGGAGAAAGTAAAATGTCGGGAACTGTTATAGCATTTGTCATCGTGCTGGTCATCACCATAGCGTTCTTCGCCTTTAGCATCTACCAGCGCTTCGGACTGGTACTTAAGGGCAGACCGGAAAACCGGTTCAACGCCTTCTTTAAGCGCTTCTGGAACATGATTTATTACGCCTTCGGGCAGCGGCGGGTGGTGAAAAAGCCTTTCGGCATAAACCACTTCGTGCTGTTCTGGGCTTTCATGATTCTTTTAATCTCTAATACCGAATTTTTACTCAATGGGCTTTTCCCGGATGTCATCAGCTTTGCCCGCCTGCCGGACGGCGCTTATTTTACCCTCGTTTTCATCTTCGATATCATGTCACTGCTGGCGCTGCTCGCCGTGATTTTAGCGATTATTCGCCGCTTTACTTTCCCGCCTCCCTATACCGAAGCCCGCTCCCGCGACGCCTTTGTTATTCTTGGTCTGGTCGCTGGCTTGATGCTTGCCTACTTCGGCTTACACGCCTGCGATATCGCCGCGGGTACGGAAAGGGCAGCATCTTATATGCCGGTCGCTAATCTGGTCGCTTCCTGGCTGCCGACGGGTACGGCCGGACTGGATACCGCCGCGCAGGTGCTCTGGTGGATACACGCGGTTATCCTGCTTTCCTTCCTCAACTACCTGCCTTACAGCAAGCACATGCATATCATGACCTCTATTCCCAACTGCTTCTTTAAGAGTCTGGAAAAAGTAAGGACTCAATCACGCGAGGAGTTTAATAAGGGGAATACCTTCGGCGTTGGAGAGGTTGAGAACTTCACCTGGAAGGGCTTGTTCGACTCCTATTCCTGTACCGAGTGCGGACGCTGTTCGGATTCATGTCCCGCCACTTTTACCGGAAAGCCCCTCCAGCCTCGCCTCGTGATACATGATATAAAAATGAACCTCTTGAAAAACGCAAAAAAAGACGGACATCAAGAACTGCCATTAATCGGTGAAGGTGGAGAGGGGAGCGTTAGAGAAGAGGTTATCTGGGAGTGCACCACCTGCGGCGCCTGCATGGAGGTCTGCCCGGTCTTTATTGAGCATGTGCCCCGCATCGTGGATATGCGTCGCAATCTGGTAGAAATGAAAGCTAAATTCCCGGAGGAGCTGCTGCTGCTCTTCGAGAATATGGAGCAGCGTAGCAATCCCTGGGGCATTGCCCCCGCGGAGCGTACTAAATGGGCGGCGGATATCGATGTTAAGCCCTTTGAAGTCGGCAAGACGGAATACCTCTTTTACGTCGGCTGCGCGGGGGCTTTCGACGCCCGCAACCGTCGCACCACCCTTTCTATGGCGAAGATTCTCGATAAAGCCGGTATTTCCTGGGGCACTTTAGGGCGCGATGAGATCTGCTGTGGCGATTCGCTGCGCCGCCTCGGCAACGAATACGTTTTCGACCGCATGGCGCAGGCGAATATAAAGATGTTCGCGGATAAGGGTGTGAAGAAAATCATCACCCAGTGTCCGCATTGCTTTAGCACACTTAAGAACGACTATCAGCAGTACGGCGTCAAGCTGGAGGTCGTCCACCATACTGAATTTATTAACCGCCTGATTCAAGAGGGCAGGCTTAAGCTTAATGCTTCGAACGACCTCGGTAAACTCGTCTACCACGATTCCTGTTATCTGGGACGGTATAATGGAGTTTATGATGCACCCCGCCAGGTAATCGCCGCTGCCACGGGCAATGCTCCGTGTGAAATGGAACGCAGCCGCGACAAGGGATTTTGCTGCGGCGCCGGCGGCGGACGCATGTGGATGGAGGAAAAAGAAGGCAGCCTCATTAACGTCGCCCGCGTGGAAGAAGCCCTGACCAAGCAGCCGAATACCGTTTGTGTTGCCTGCCCCTACTGCATGACCATGTTCGATGACGGACTTAAAGATAAAGAGGCGGCGGATAAGGTGCAGGTTTTAGACCTGGCGGAAATCGTCGCCAAAGCGCTGCCGGAATAATCATTTATTGTAGCATTTCGAGCTTCGTATTTAGGTATTTTCTCCGATTCCCTTAAGTCCCTGATTTCTAGTATAATTAAGTGTCACTTCCGAT
>Ga0187886_1000173_pt1 | contig 90630 bp, 86 predicted proteins | sample June2016WEW_20_1_FD_133001 | JGI IMG/M metagenome (GOLD analysis project Ga0187886, IMG submission 133001) | Peatland microbial communities from SPRUCE experiment site at the Marcell Experimental Forest, Minnesota, USA - June2016WEW_20_150 | ecosystem: Environmental > Terrestrial > Soil >... | reverse complement strand
GGGCAATAGAGCAATGGGGATGGTCCCGGTTATTCAAATACTTGAGAGTTTTGGGGTTCTCGGCTGGTGGATGATATTAAAAAGAATTGACAAAAAAATAGTCTATTTGGTTATCCTCGTATTTCTGGTCGTACTTACTTTCCAGGTAAGTCGTTTTCTGAAAACTTACTACTCGATGCCGGACGACAAAACCTTGAACCAAATGCTTTATGGCAGTTTGGAATCAGGTGTTTGGTTGTCACAGAATGCGGGGAATAAAAATGTGATGGTCAGTAGGAGTCTTAGTGAACCGCAGATATTCATAGCCTTTGCGTCTAAATGGGATCCTACGGATTACCAAAAAAATACTTTATCCTGGAATCTTGAGGAGAACAATACTATGTGGGTCGATCAATTACCGAGGTGGAGTTTGGGGAATTATAATTTTAAATCAATCGATCTCGAGAAAGATTTGATTAGTAAAAACAGGATAATTGTAGGCCGAGCAGATGAATTACCAAAAAATCTTTTGTCCGCAAAGACGATTTATTATCCGGATGGTATACCTGAGATATTGATTATAAATAATTATTAGTATGGGAAAAAGAGACTTGAGTTATTTGGTAATAATTGTTATTTTAGGCTTTGTATTGCGATTCGCATTTTTAACTTATAGCCCACCGAGTTTAAATTGGGATGAAATAAGTCATGGATATAATGCCTATTCAATTTTGAAAACCGGGATGGATCAATGGGGTCAAAGGTTACCAATATTTAATTTTCGCGCATATGGCGATTATCCAACGACACTAAATCTTTACCTAACAATACCATTCATAATTATTTTTGGGCTTACAGACTTTGCAATCCGATTTCCCCACGCGCTTTTTGGGACACTGACAATAATTTCTGTTTATTTTCTGGCGTGGGGAGTGACAAAGAGAAAAGAAGTCAGCCTGTTTTCTGCATTTTTAGCAGCGACCGGGCCTTGGTATCTCTTCCCTTCGAGATTTGTTATCCAGTCGAATCTAGCAGTATTTTTTTTGATAACGTCTGCTGCCCTCTTTGTAAATCGCAAGATCAATAAGGTTTTTCTTCCGATGTCAATTCTTTCGCTTTTCCTGACACTATTTTCTTATCACACAACCCGAATTGTCTCTCCGTTAATTCTTTTTGGGGCACTTTTTATATACAGGACTGATTTTGCAAACTTCTTTAAGAAAAAGCGGTTATTAGCTGTCATTTTGGCGGCAACGATAGTAATATTTTTTGCGTTGTCTACCGTTATCCTTCGAAATCCTGAGTCCACCGCAAGAAGCGGAGTACTATCTATATTGGACCAGGGAGCGATAAGCAAGATTGAAGCAGAAAGAGCAGCCGCCAGACTTCCTGGAATAATATCGAGACTTGTCTATAATAGGCCAGTATATTTTGTTGAAGTTTTCGCAAAAAATTATATACGTTATCTCTCCCCACAGTTTTTATTTCTTCAAGGGGGAACACAGTTCCAATTCAGTATTCCCAACTTTGGATTAATTTATTTGGTTAATTTGCCATTGTTTTATTTGGGATCGGCAATTTTACTGTTTAAACTTTTGAAGAGGGGAGGGGATAAAGAATCCCGAAATAATTACAAATTTATTCTTCTCTGGTTAATTGTTGCACCGATCCCTGCAAGTATCACAAACGAAAGTTTTGCTGTTATTCGGGCAACAACAATGCTTCCGATACCTGAAATTTTGATTGCAGTTGCGGCTTACACAATTTTGGATAGGGTTAAGAAGAACTATATTCCGATCCTTTTAGTATTTTACTTCTCAATGTTTTATTTATCCTTCGAAGGTTATTTATTGAATTACTTTACTCAGTATAGAACCAACTATTCGTGGAGTTGGCAGTATGGATATAAAGAAGTGGTAGCTTACGCGAAATCGCATTATAGTGATTACAACAGAATAATTGTTACCAAAAAATACGGCGAACCGCATGAATACTTCCTCTTTTTTTGGCCGTGGAACCCTGCCCAATATCAAGACGATCCAAATAAAATTACATTTTTCCAATCCGATTGGTATTGGGTGGATAGGTTTGACAAGTTTTATTTTGTAAACGATTGGCAAATTCCAAAATCTGGGTATGATTTTGTTCTTGAAAGCAAAGGAACCCTTAACTGTTTGCCTGTAGCCAGTCGCTGTTTGTTAATTACTTCTCCAGGAGATTATCCGAAAGGCTGGAAAAAACTTGATACAATTAACTTTCTGAACGGCAGTCCGGCATTTGAAATTTATGAAAATTAAAAGTTTAGTTGCCCGTAATTGGTTGTTGGTAATTGCGCTGCTTCTGGCAGGAGTACTTCGTCTTTGGCATTTGGGTAGCATTCCTCCTGGATTGACCCCGGATGAAGCGGCGCTTGGATATAATGCCTATTCAATTCTGCATACCGGACGAGATGAGTATGGAAAGTTTTTACCAATAATTTTTAAGTCTTTTGGAGATTATAAACCCGGGCTATATATTTATTTAGCTATTCCATCTGTCGCTACTTTTGGCTTAAATGAATTTTCTACCCGTTTACCGTCCGCACTTTTCGGAGTTCTCTCTGTTTTTCTAATCTATTTATTAGTTAAAGAATTATTTCATTCACTGGAAATTGGCCGTTGGAAATTAGAAATTTTAGCCGCCCTTGTGGCGGCATGTAATCCTTACTTAATTTATTTCTCACGCGGGGCGTGGGAAGCAAACGTGGCTCTTACCCTGACCCTTGCCGGAATTTATTTCTTTCTAAAGTCTTTCGAGAAAAATAAATATTTGATACTAAGCTCTCTTTTCTTCTCTTTAACCTTAACTACGTACCAAGGTGCCAAGCTTTCTACCGCAATCGTCATACTCATCTTGATACTTATTTATTGGAGAGATTTTTGGAAGATGGGGCGCAGCTATTTAATTACTTCATTGGGATTGGGAATTATTGTTTCAGCTCCAATTATATTAAGTTTGTTTAACGGGCAAGCTCAAAGGCTCACGATATTTAGCATATTTTCTTATCCAAGACCCCAGAGCGAAATTCAGACTTATTCCGACGGGTACTTTTATTTATTTCATTCGAACCAGCTTAACTACCTCAGAATGATTATGAGCAGGTGGTTTAATTTTTACTCCGGGCAATTCCTTGTATTTGAGGGGGATAATGCAAATCCGATTAATACCGCTCCGTATCAAGGGGTTTTGCTTCTGGCTGATTTGATAATGCTCCCCATCGGACTTTTTTCCCTTTTCAAAAACAAGCTGTCTAAAGGTTCACTTTTTGTATTTTTGTGGTTAATATTAGCGCCGTTTTCGGCGGCAATTTCCAGAGACCAAACAAATGCTGTAAGGTCACTTAATGCAGGAGTTCCATTGGTTATTATAATTTCTTTGGGAATATCTTTCACTTTAGTTTGGATTTCGAAACAAAGACGCTCTTTTTACTACCTTCTCTTTTTTATTTTCTATATATTTAGTTTTATATATTTTCTTGACGCTTATTTTATTCATCTTCCGGCGCATAACTCCAATTTCTGGAGATATGGTTACAGGGAGGCAGTAAATTACATAGCTCCGATACAGTCTAAGTACAAGAATATCGTTTTTGAGCAATCTTTTAATCAACCTTACATTTATTTTTTGTTTTACGGTGCCAAGACGAGTCCCCAAAGATTTAATCCGTTAAAATATCAAAAGCAAGAGAATTTAGTAAATAGTCAGTACATAGGGGACGTAGGGTTTGAAACGTCACTTGATAATATTCAGTTTAGACAAATAGACTGGAGCACTCTTAGAAATTCTCATGGAACCCTTGTTGTTGCAAGCCCTATAAGCGTTCCGCCGGAGATTCAAAACGATCCTAAAGATTTCCCAGTTGTTTACGAAATTAAATATTTGAATGGTCGCGATGTGGCTTTTGATATGATTGAAATCAAATGAAGTCGAAAATATTTCTCATCTTAATAATTTTACTAGCCTTTGTGCTCAGATTTTGGAGACTTAACAGCTACCCGGCTCTTAATGCTGATGAGGCCGCAATCGGTTACAATGCTTATTCTCTTATTCAAACTGGGCTAGATGAACATGGGAACCTCTGGCCGATTCATTTCCAATCATTTAATGATTATAAGCCCGGGTTGTATTTTTATATTGTCTTGCCTTTTGTAAAAGTTCTAGGACTTAATGAGTGGGCGGTTAGAATTCCCGGGGCTTTTTTTGGGGTTCTTTCGGTTTTGGTGATTTATCTTTTAGTAAAAGAACTTTTTAAAGACGAAAGATTTGCCATAGTTTCGGCACTATTTCTTGCGATTTCTCCATGGCATTTACAATTTAGCAGGGGAGGATGGGAGGTAAATACTGCAACCTTTTTTGTTCTGACGGGACTACTCTTCTTTTTTAAATCTCTTAAAGAAACTAAATCCGGGAAAAAAATATTAAAACTTGTTTTGAGTTCCGTTTTTTTAGTTGCATCATTTTATACCTATCATGCAGTACGTGTAGTTGTGCCTCTTTTGGGATTGTCAATTTTGATTATTTACGGAAAAACTATATTTAAAGATTTTAAACCTTACTTAATTTTTGTAACTGTTAGCTTCGTACTGCTTATCCCTCTCGCAATAGATTTGCTTTCTCCAGGTGCACTTTCGAGAGTTGCTGGTGTGGGACTTTTTGCCGACCAGGGACCGCTGAATAGGATTAATGAACAAAGAGGGGAACATGGAAATATTGATAGTATTTTAGGGAAGGTTCTGCATAATAAAGCAGTCAACTATGGACTCGCGTTTGCCGAAAATTGGGCATCACACTTTAATGGTGAATTTTTATTTATGTCTGGGGATTCGGTTGAGAGGAACAAAGTCCCCGAAACAGGTGAGATGTATCTTTTCGACATAATATTTTTAGGGGTCGGCTTTATATTTATTTCTAAGAAATTTGATGACAGCATTCAAGAAAACTGTGAGCGTAAGCTCACAGATGAATTGAACGCTGACATGTCATCCTCTAAAACAAAAGGAGACCCCGACAGTAAGGTCGTGGAAGGATGTCATAGCAGTTGGAAATTTATAATATCCTGGCTTCTTATAACACCAGTTGCTTCTGCTTTAACTTTTCAATCCCCTAATGCCCTAAGGGCCCAAAACACGGTGATTCCACTTATCATTATAAGTGTGTTTGGATTTACAACTATTCTGAGTTGGCTAAAAGATCAAAAGCGTTGGAACCTTGCTGGTTATGCATTAATGTTTCTACTTATTTGCTGGAATTTAGGTAGATATCTAAATATGTATTACTTACACATGAGTCAGGTTTATCCTTATTCATCTCAGTATGGAGTAAAAGAGTTGGTAACCTATGTTTCGGAAAATCAGTCAAAATACAAAGATATTTTTGTTACGGAAAGGTATGACCAGCCATATATTCTTTTCCTGTTCTATATGAAATATGCTCCACAAATGTTTCAGTTTCATCACACTTTAACTACCCGGGACGAATTTGGATTTTCAACAGTAGCTGATTTTGACAAATATCATTTTGGGTCAATAGATTTTAGTTCAATACAAAATAATTATCCCGAGAGCCTTATAATTGGCACGCCGGAGGAAATTCCGCAATCAGCAAGCATAATTAAGAGAATTTACGGAACGAATGGTTTTGAGTATTTTGATCTGGTTCAAGATTAATATGAAAAAGATCGTAACATTTTCGTTTACCACTACTGCCATCCTGGGATTATTGAAAATCTTTTCCATAGTCCCTTTCAATCGTTTTGCGGCAGATGATTTTGGTTATGTTAACCCGGCTTTACTAAATGGTTTTTGGCAAGCGCAGCGCAGCGCATATCTAACATGGACGGGTAGGTTTACCTCGACATTTCTTCAGTCGTTATTTGGTGTTCTTGTGAGTGGAGAAGGTAGGCCAATCGTTTATTCATTAATTACCTTTGCGGTCTTACTTTTAGCTTTTGCTGTTTTTTATTCAAGATTCTTAAGTCTGAAAATTACGGATTTCAAAGTATTATTATTTTCTTGTGTCTCATTTGTAACTTTATATATAGTTACACCCAACAAATCGGAAAGCTGGTATTGGATGACAGGCTCCATTACTTATCTCTGGCCAATAATTTTTCTGACTTTTGGTTTGTCAGCCCTTTTTATCAAAAAGGTCCGAAAGATTGACTATATTTTGTCATTTCTTTTTGTTTTTCTTGCTACTGCCGGGAATGAAACTTTTGGTTTATCGTCTTTCATAGTATTAGCCGGATTGTTAATTTACTCAATATTAACGAAACACCTGAATAAACTTTTATTAACAATGTCTGTTGCGGCAGCAATTTCATTTGGTTTGGTGTATTTATCTCCGGGAAATGCAGTAAGGGCTATTGGGGGAGGTTCGGACCAAATGAGTTGGTTTGGAAGTTTTGCCTATGCGGTTCAAACCGGACCCAGTTATCTTTGTTCTTTGATTGTCAGAAATATTTTATTCCTAACATCTTTACTGATAGTTTTTTCCTATTTCTTTTCGATTATTTTCGCAAAAACCGATATCAAAAATAGCCTGGACGATATTTTGAAAAAAATGTTTATTGTTTTAGCTACCCCAGTATTCATAAGTATTTTGTATCTGTTTCCCGCATTTAGAATTTTGGGGAGAATTCCTCCGGACAGGTCAGATCTTACTCTTGCGTTTGTAACTTTGGTGTCTGTCATTGCACTTGCATATTGTCTGTCTCGGGTTTTCTCTATTGAAAGGGTTAGAAGATCAATTATTTTTGAGATTGTTATATTTTCGTCAGCGTTTCTGTTATTTATCTCTTCTTTTACGTTTGTGTCAACATTGGCGAGCGACATTTACATTGCCAAAAATTACAGTACTGCTTATGATAACTTGGATTTTCAATTGAAAAAGGCTTCGGATAGTGGCAGTAAAAAGGATGTTGTTGTAGCAAAGCTTCCGGATTCTGGTTTAGTTACACCTATGCAATTACAATATCAGTGGGTGAGAGTAGCCGTGTCGAATTATTACAAAGTTTCGGGTATTGTTGTGAAATAATTGGAGTGATCAAGAAAAACACATTGTCGGTGGTTTTAGCAACGCGAAATGAGGAGATGAATATTGGCCGTTGTCTTGCATCGGTTAAAGGCATTGCTGATGAAATTGTTGTAGTAGATGAGGATTCCACCGATAAAACAAGGGATATTGCCAAAGGATTTGGCGCAAAAGTCTTTCTTGGCCCCCATCATGACATTTTCCACATAACCAAGCAGAAAGCCCTAGAGAAATCTACAGGGGATTGGGTATTGCAGCTTGATGCGGACGAGGTTATAACACCTGCCTTAGCGAAAGAAATCATAAATGTAATAAACATGAAGAACGATGAAATAAAGTCAAGAAAAATTGACAATCTTAGGAAGCGGCGTTTATTTGAAAGGCATCAGGCACTAATTGAAGCAAGAGACGGAAAAATTGGCAAAGATACCGGCGAAATTGTTGGTTTTTTTCTTCCTAGAAGAAACATTTTTTTGGGAAAACCATTAATCCATGCTGGAGTTTACCCCGACGGGGTAATAAGACTAGTTAAAAGTGGAAAAGCGAAGTTTCCGCAAAAATCCGTGCACGAGCAAATACAACTAGATGGAGAGGTCGCTTGGTTGGAAAATGATCTCGAACACTATGATTCGCCGACTCTTAAACGTTACCTTTCGCGTCTTAATCGGTATACGGATCTAAAAGCTCAGGAATTAGTGAATAAGAATGTTCCAAAAAACCTATTGATCTTTATTCATTATTCATTATTCCTTCCCATTTATACTTTTTTTAATCTCTACTTCCGTCATCTAGGGTTATTGGATGGTGTCCCTGGATTCCTTTGGAGCTTCTTTTCTGCCATGCATTTTCCGATCTTCTATTTTAAGTATTTAACTTATAAATAGTAAAATAGGATAAATTTTTCGCAGATTTAAATTTTCAAGCATTTTTGGATCTAAGATCGATCAGGATTTGAATTAGCAGATATCCTAATACACCAAGACTCATTAGAGAAATTGTGTCTGCAACTTTTCTGTCGAGTGTATCAGTGAAGTCTGCTTCAAAAGTGTGCGAACCTTTTGTTAGAGTAAAGACAGGAAGCCCGTGACTGTCGCCACCCCCCGTATAGGAGAACTGAATTGGTTTGCCATTGTCTTTTAGGACCCAGCCCGGGAAATAGAATTGGTTGAATCTTAATGTTGAATCGCTTTGAACATTGATTTCTGCAGCAACTTTAGCGGACTTATTTTCCAGAATTTTTATATTCCCCGATCCTTTCAGGAAAATTAATTTGCCGGGAGATAGGCTTTGGGGGATGTATGCCCATTTTGGCGAATGCTCGTTTGCGGATGTGGTTGTATCTTTAATCGCAAGATAGTAAGCCATACCTGGCGCAAACTTTTGATTTACATTGAGGTGGTTTCTGTTGGCATAAAGAACAAGGGCAAGGAGTAAAACAAAGACAATTTTTTTAAACGGCAGGTATTTAACGAGGAGCGCTGCTGCAATGCAGGCAACAAAAACAGAAATGGCCATAAATCTGGACGGAAACTGTACCAAATAAAGAAGGGGAAGATGGGCCCAGACCGGAGTGCTTATTCTAAGCTGTAAAAATACGCTTATAAAAAATATGCCTATCACGAAAATACCCCAAGCAAGAAGCTCTTTCTTTTTCCGGAAAATAAACATTGTGCCCGTTAGGGCAAATATTACAAAAATATGGGCAAGTCCTATCTGGAATGATATCCCCCCTTGGTTATTCTGTTCGGGGTGGGAGAGGCCGTATCCCCAGGCTGAATGAATTGTCTGCCAAAGCGAAGGAAATTGGTTTATCCAAAATGTCCCAAGCGTTTGGTTGTAATTTATATATTTTATTTCATAAACAGCCGGAATCCAGAAAAATGCTGCTAGTCCAAAGCCTAGAATTGCTATAAGCGCGAGGTTTTTAAATAGAGCCAATTTTTCTTTGGACATATAAATTAGAACCATGGAGAAAATCAAAATAACCGGTGTAAACATGAGCGTGGTGATATTATGGGAGGTTATGAGAAGCGCAAGGAAAAGACTACCTACAAGAACTGCCCATTTTTTCTTTTCCCCAACTTTGACAATGGCCCAAAAAACATATGGAAGCAGTCCCTGGGCCAGTGCGCTGCCGATATCTGCGGAAACGTAGACATTAAGAAATCTTACTGGGGCATAGAGATAAAAGATTGCGCCCAGGAACGATGCTATTTTGTTTTTTGGGAAAAGCGAATCCAAAAATAAATACATTCCGATTACGGAAATGAGTAAAGAAAGGAGAAGAACACCCTTTACGCTTTCTACAAAATCCAGCCCTAGTTTATGAAATACTTCTCCGACAAACGCAGGGGTTGAATAATTAAAGAGAAAAAGTGGGTATCCGTAACCTTGGTTTAAATCTCCCGACCAGCGTGGGGGAAACCGCCCCTCTCTTAAGAGCTTGTCCATATCAATTTGTCGGACAATGTGGTGCGTAAGATCATGACTGGTGTAGCCACCGGGAGGAAGAAGGGATTTTATTGCAGGAATGCTTAGTAGGAAAAGAAGCCCGAAAACGATAATTAACTTTTTCACTTTGTTTATGATTTTATCTTGTTCATGATGTCACTAGTTTGAATGACTTTCAACACGAGGAGTATTAAATTTGATCTTCTTCGCGGTATAATCTAGATATTCTTAGGGGAAGTAAGTCCTTAGACAAAAATACAAATTGCAGTGTTGGTGTTTAATGCAACCCATGAATTATGATAGAATTTTCTGATGAAAAAGGGTGATTCATATATTTTTTCAGCTGACGTAATCCGTGCATTAGCAATAGTCGGTGTTGTGGTAATTCACACCGCAAATTCGGTTTATGAAAGGCCGGATTTCTTTGGGGGAATTTCCTGGTGGCTTGCAATTATAATTGACTCCGCTTCCCGAATATGCATTCCCCTTTTTATAATGATAAGCGGTTTTCTTCTTCTCAAAAAGAATGAAAAATTTTCAATTACTTTCAAGAGAATTATTAACAGGCTTTTGATCCCGCTTGTGTTTTGGACGGTTCTTATTTATGTTACATCAAACCTAAAAACTGCCTATACAGTATTTTCCCTGGATTTTTTACTGAGGTTTTTTTCCGGAAACGTCTACTATTTTTATTTTTTGACTATTCTAATTGGACTTTATTTTATTTCTCCATTACTCAGTTCATATTTAAGACACGAGAATCTTGAGCGCATAAAGAAAATGGTAATTTTTTTTATACTTGCCGGACTTGCCGAGACCGGTATGGAGTATTTAGTCAAAAACTGTGCAATTGAAAATTCATTTACAAAGTGGGTTCCCTACACGGGAATATTTTTGTTCGGGTATCTGATAGGAACGGATAAATGGAAAATCAAAAGCTCAAAATTAGTAAAATGGGGTTACTTTTTGGGACTTACGGCAACAATTATTCTAAACTACGTTTATTATTCGTACGGATCAGTCAAGATTCTAAGAACCCTTCCAAATGCCTGCCTTAGCCAATACTCGGACCACTACTTGAGCTTTAATGTTGTACTAATGTCCCTAACGGCTTTCGTGTTCCTAATTAATTTTGACTACAAATCTATTAAAAATACAATTTGGGAGAAAATAATTTATACAATTGCTAGAGCGTCATTTGGCATCTACCTGGTTAATTTGCTTGTTGTAAATTTCTGGGATAAATGGCTCCATCTGGACGTTGACAGTGTCAGGATTCCTCTTTGGTCTTATGTTATTGTGAAAATGGTCTCAGTTTTTGTCCTTTCGTTCCTTATTACGATCCTTCTTAAGAAAACCCCCATAGTTAAAAGGGTTATGGGTGAAGACAAATAACAAGGAGCCACATTCCATCCCGGTAAATTTAAGCGTAAAATAAAGCTTATGAAGGTTGCAATCGATTCAGGGCCTTTAACCTCGGGGCATGCCATAAGGGGGATAGGTGTAAATACGCGGGAGCTTTTGGGAGCATTTAATTCAATTCCCCACAAAAATGTCCAAATATCGGAAATAGATTTTTTGAAGGAAGATTTGTCGAAATTTGATATTGTTCATTATCAATATTTCAGACCCCTTTTTGCCGATTTACCCTTCACAAAACCTGCCAGGAAAGTTATTTTAACTATTCATGATTTAATTCCTCTGATTTATTCGGAGCATTACCCATCGGGTTTAACTGGGGCAATACGGTTTGCGAGAAATAAATATCTAGTCAAGAAAAACATTGATGCAATCATTACCATTTCCGAGACTTCAAAGAAAGATATTTGTAGATTTTTAGGAGTGGATCCAAAGATTATTCATGTAATTTATCTTGCTCCCAGAAAAACATTCAGGAAGTTGGAAGTTGGAAGTTGGACGCGGGAAGTTGTGAATAAATATAATCTGCCGAAATCTTTTGCGCTTTACGTGGGGGATGTAAATTACAATAAGAATATTCCGGTTCTTGTCGAAGCCTGCAAGATTGCAAAAATTACCCTTGTGATAGCAGGTAAGCAGGCGAAGGAAATCGAAAATCAGGATTTTACCCACGCGGAACTTGAACATTTGAAAAATTTAGATTGGTCCGGAACTATTCGTTTGGGATTTGTTCCCGAGGAAGATCTTGTAGCTCTTTATAATTTGGCAGCCGTTTATGTTCAGCCTTCGTTTTATGAAGGATTTGGTCTTCCGACCCTGGAGGCGGTAGCGTGCGGCACACCCGTTGTTGCTGCAAGGACCCAGGCTTTAGTTGAAATCTTGGGAGATGACCTTAGTTATGTTGATCCTTATGACGCAAAAGCCATGGCGCGATCAATACTTAATCCAAACAAAAACATTAAGTTACCCCGAATCTATAGTTGGGAGAGAGTGGCGAAGGAAACGCTGAAGTTATATGCAGAGATCTGAGTATTTATTTATTCTTAAGGTTTTTATCGGATGGGCAGCGATACTTTTTTTGATTTTGTTTCTTGCTGTTAAGTTTGTCCCCCTGCAGACAAACTTTCTTGGTGGGGGGTTGGGAAACTATTTAAAAAATCCTTATTTTTGGTCTTGGGGTAATTTTGACGGGGAACATTATACGTTAATTGCAATGCGGGGCTATGGATTTGGTGAAAGAGCGTTTTTCCCTCTATATCCAATATTAATAAACCTAATAGGCAGAATATTCGGAGGTAGCCTTTCGTCCTTTTATTTTTCCGGAATCCTGATTTCTCTTATATCTTTTTTTGCTGCACTAATCGGTTTTTATAAACTGGTTAAAATTGATTTTTCAGAAAAGATTGCGAAAATATCAATAATCATATTGCTTCTTTTTCCGACATCATTTTATTTTGCCGGTATTTATACGGAAAGTCTTTTTTTTGTTTTAGCGGTTTGGTCGCTGTATTTTGCCAGGCGAGGGAGGTGGTATTTGGCAACATCGCTCGGGGTTTTATTAACCGCAACTCGTTTTGTGGGTTTAATTATTTTTCCGGTAATTATTATCGAATGGTTTTTGCAAAACCGGAAGAAGAAAAATTTCTTAAAATTGTTTCCCTTTCAAACCCTTGCCATACCAGCCGGACTTTTAGTTTATATGACCTATTTACAAAGAACTATTCACAATGCACTTGCTTTTTATTCCGATCTTTCGATTTTTGGACAACAGCGTTCAAGCCATTTAATAACACTACCCCAGGTTTATTACCGTTACGTTTTTGAGATTTTGCCAAGTCTGCATACGGCCTTCTTCCCAGTAATCTTTACTAGCATATTTGAATTTACAATTGGTGTTGTCTATTTAGCTATCTCCCTCTTTTCTTTTTTCAAAATTAGGTTATCTTATGCAACGTTTTTGTTTTTGGGTTATTTAATTCCCACGTTTTCCGGAAGTTTTTCGTCCCTACCCCGTTATGTTCTAGTGCTTTTTCCTGCCTTCTTGCTTTTTGGGATCTTAGGGGCTAAGTCTAAGACCTTTCTTTTTATTTTTGGAGGAATTTCGTTTATACTTCTCATAATTTCCTTTAGCCTGTTTGCTCGCGGCTATTGGATATCATAAAAACATGAATATAGACTTTTGGAAAGGTAAAAGAATAGTTGTTACCGGCGGAAAAGGGTTTTTGGGAAGCCATCTGGTTGAAAAAATTAAAGCTAAGAAACCGAAAAGTATTTTCATCCCTGAATTTCCGAAATACGATTTGAGGAGGTATGAAGATTGCCTTAAGGTGGCCAAGAAGGGCGATGTGGTAATTCACCTGGCGGCAAATGTTGGTGGAATTGGCTACAACAGAGAGTTTCCGGCGACTTTATTTGATGACAACATTTTGATGGGTACTTTCATGATGATGGCGGGAAAAGAAGCAAAAGTAAAAAAATATGTCGCCATGGGTACAATTTGCGCGTATCCCAAGTTTACCCCAGTTCCTTTTGAGGAAAAAAATTTATGGATGGGCTACCCGGAAGAGACAAATGCTCCGTACGGCTTAGCTAAAAAGATGCAGCTGGTTCAGGCGCAGGCGTATAGGCAGCAATATGGCTTTAATGCGATATTTCTACTACCTGTAAATCTTTATGGTCCTGGAGATAACTTTAATCCGGAATCGTCCCATGTAATTCCAGCCCTAATCAGAAAATTTGTTGAGGCAAAAAGGAAAGGAGAAAAAGAAGTTGTGGTTTGGGGAACTGGGGAAGCTTCCAGGGAGTTTTTGTACGTGGAGGACGCGGCGGAAGCACTAGTTTTAGCAACCGAAAGATATAACAAAGCTGATCCTGTGAATTTGGGCGCAGGATTTGAAATTAAAATTCGTGACTTGGCGACGTTGATTAAGAAGCTAACCGGTTTTGAAGGAAAGATAGTTTGGGATAAAACAAAACCGGACGGACAGCCAAGAAGGATGCTGGACGTTTCGTTAGCTAAGAAAGAATTCGGATTTAAGGCAAAAACTTCGTTTGAGGATGGTCTTAAAAACATGATCGATTGGTATATAGACTCCACCAAATGAAAATATTTGTAGTTATTCCTTTATTTAATGAGGAAAAGCACATCGCGAAAGTTTTGAGAGGCGTTTCACCATACAAGCTACCGGTAGTTGTAGTTGATGACGGAAGCGATGATAAATCAAAATTCAAAGCCTATGGTTCAAGACTAAAAAATCTGACTGTACTTGAGCATAAAATTAATTTGGGGAAAGGGGCAGCGATGAAAACCGGTGCAGACTATGCTTTTGACCACGGTGCTGATGCGGTTATTTTTATGGATTCCGATGGTCAACACGAGGCGGAAGATTTGCCAAAGTTTATAGAGGCCTTGGAATCGGGTAATTTTGATGTTGTATTTGGAACCAGAAATTATAGTTATGGAGTTCCTTTGGTAAGGTACTTAGGTAATAAATTTGCCTCGGTTGTGATGGCTTTGTTTTTTAAAATATATGTTTCGGATGTTCTTTGCGGATTTAAGGGTTTAACAAGAGAAGCATACAAAAAAGTTCGCTGGGAATCATCAGGGTATGGAGTTGAGGCAGAAATTGTGGCACGACTGGGTAAAAACAAATTAAACTTTTGCGAAGTTCCCATCAGTACAATTTATCATGATAAAGTAAAAGGTGTTACAATACTTGATGCTTTCGGAATTTTTGGCGAGGTAATAAAATGGAAGCTAACTTTATGATCACAGCTGGTGCTATAAAAATATGATAATCGGACTTCAGGTAATTGCGCTTTTGTTTGCCTTCACCATGATTTATTTTGCTGTTCTTCACTTCAAAAGAAGGGAGATTGGCGTTGCCGAGATTACTTCCTGGCTTATTATGTGGACCGTGGCTATCGTTGTTATAATTTTTCCGGAACTTCTTCAATCTTTTGCGAAGACATTTTTGGTAACCAGGGTTTTTGACCTAATGGTTATAGGAGGATTTATATTGACAATTTCCATGGCATTGATTGTTTACTTGCGAACGAAGCGTTTGGAGAAAAAGCTTGAAGAAATGGTGCGGCGCGAGGCGCTGAAAAATAAAAAAGGAAAATAAATGAATGAAAGCTCCCAAAATTTCCATTGTTGTTCCTTCATTTAATAAGGTTCGATATATCGGCCAGACTTTAGAATCGATAATTAAACAAGAATATCCAAACCTCGAAGTAATTATTCAGGATGGGGGATCAACCGATGGGACTCTCGGCATAATTAGAAAATACGCCAAAAAGTATTCGGAAGTTATCAAATGGGAATCAAAAAGGGATAATGGGCAGCTTGATGCAATTAATAAGGGTTTAAAGAAAGCTAACGGCGAGATTTTAACTTATATTAATGCGGATGATGTCTACGGGAAGGGTTCTTTCAAAACTGTGGCCAAGATCTTTATGTCAAATCCTGACGCTCTCTGGTTTGTCGGTCGTGGACGGGTTATTAATGCAAAGGGGGAAGAAATTGCAAATTTCGCAACCTGGTACAAGAATTTATTACTATTGCTGAATTCAAGGTTCTTTTTGCTGGTGACTAACTATTTGATGCAGCCTTCGGTGTTTATTACCCGGAATGCGTGGAATAAGTTTGGACCGTTTACTGGTACGTCGGATTTTGTTACAGAATATGATATGTGGTTAAAAATTGCAAAGCATAAAATGCCCGTGGTTTCGGATGAATACTTTTCAAATTTCAGAATAGAACCATCAACTATTACAAAAAGGAATATGGGGAACTTGCTTTTGGAGGACGAAAAGATTGTAAGAAAGCATATATCCAATTCATTGATCTTGTTTTTGCACAAGCTCCACAATTACGCGCGTAGCGTTATTGGGGAAGTTGTATAGAGTTATTTGTTTATGTTTGGCTCTTAAATTCTTTGAAGGCGAGGAATACCATTTTGGCTAGGAGTAGACCGTGGTGCAATCTGTTGATATTCGTAGAACCATAAACTCTTACTTTATATCTCACCGGAATTTCGATTACTTTTAGATTATTTCTGATCGCTCCGAATATTAAATCAAAATCTCCGAAAGGATCGGTTTTTGTATGCTTAAATTTAATATAATCTTTACGGAAAAATGCTTTCGTTCCACAAAGTGTATCCTTGAATTTTTGCCCTAAAATCCAAGTAAATAAAGAACTAAATAATTTATTTCCGATTTTATTTAAAGTCCTCATTGCATCTTTTTCCATTGGATAAACCAATCGGCTGCCATTTGCAAACTCACCCACGCCGTATGCTAATGCGTTGTAAAATTTGACAAGATCGGCCGCATCAATGGTGCGATCAGAATCGTAAATCATTAGAATATCTCCGGTAGCCTTTGAAAGTCCAAGTTTTACAGCATCAGCCTTTCCTATACCTTTTTGTTTGAGAGCGATTATTTTCCTTGCCCTTCCGGAGCCTTGGCGAAGGAGGGTTCGTTCCATTTCTTTAATTCTCTCCCACGTTTTATCTTTTGAATGTCCTTCGACAAAAATTATTTCCTGCCACTTTCCGAATTTGGGTATTGAAGGAACAATCTTAGCAATACTTCCTTCCTCATTTCTGGCCGGAATTATTATTGAAACTCCATACTCTCTAATCCTTATTCTTTTTTGCGGGTTTGGTCTTGCTATAGTGATAGTAGTAATTCCAAAAAATCTTTTTTGTGTCGAAGTAACTTCAAATCCCGAAAGATTTAATATGTTTCCCAGATCCCTTTCGTCAAGCCAGTTTTGAATACCAACTTTTTTCCTAAGCCCAATTTTTGAGGCAAAAGTCAGTATCGGTCCCCAAAGGTCATTGTGATACGAGATTAATACTCGCGCCTGAGGCGTAAGAAATTTTCTCATATCTTCGAAATAGGTTTGCAAATCGGGAATATCGCCGATAACGTTATCTAAGATAACCCCGTCGAATTTGGAGTAAACCTTGTTCAGATCTTTGTAGTACAATTGTTGGAATATGTTCCGTGCCATAAAATTGAAATTAACGCTATTATATCAAAAGCCCGTAATTTTGCCCTTATTGACAGGTTTCACATATTTATGTCTTTTGGTGGAAACGATTAAATTCCCGGGGTTCATCGGGAAGCATTTTTTTATTGATACAAAAGTGTATTTTGCGTTGGTAATACTTCTACTTCTGATTTCATCGGCCAGATCCAAACTATTAAAATTAATTTTGAAAATTAATTTGTGGGTTTTAATTTTGACTTTGACAGTTTATCTTATTTTCGCTTTTATCGAAGCCTCAAATTATCCAAATTATGTCTTTTCAACTTACCATATTAATATGAGCGGTCTTTTTTATGTTTTATTATTCGGCTTTTCTCTTTTTGTTATCGGCAAAACCGGAGTGAAAAAATCTGAATTTATCAAGTCCAAAAGCCTCTGGAATTTTATATTTATTTTTTTTGTTGCCTTTGCACTAGTTGTAAATTTGGGTATTTCTACCCAAAAAGCTCTCGAAGAAAATTTTTATGTTTTTTTCCATTTTAATGACACTTATGATCAAAAGATGTACTTTCGTTGGGAGAATTTTTATACTTATATGGTTTTTTTAGAAAATAATACTCCCAAGGACGCGACTATTGTAATCCCTCCGCAAATTTCTCCGTGGTGGGTTCGTACGGGTAACCTACTTCTGGTTAGATATTTTCTTTACCCCAGAAAAATGATCCAATATGGAACCGAGTTAATTCCGGATGTTGACTCGCTGCCTAAAGGAACTTTTATTATGGTTGCTTGGGGAGAATTTCTTTGCGAACAACTGGGTTGCCATGTCTGGCCCATTCAACCGATAAAAGCAAGAGAAGCCGTTTATAAGGAAAACAATTCGGCTTCAATTAAAATGATCAGAGAAGATTTTTTGTACGATCCGAAAGATAAAAATATTCCTTTCGGATTATTAAAAATATAATTCTAGTGATTTTTTTGTTTTACTGATAACATTTGGGGATTCTTACTTTTGTTGTGGATTACCCCTAATTATTCTTTATGTAATAATGATAATTAAGGCGGAGTATACTTCAGGGTTATGACGTCAAACATTGTTCTAAATTTACGTAAGCGAGACTAAATCTTTAGATAAGGGAGCCAAAACTTTCTATCATATTTTTCCCAAGCATGGCAGCCAAAAGGAAGTTTTTTACCGTTTAGTTCGAAAGACTTTCTGGGGAATTTCTCAAAACTGAATTTCAAAGCCGTTTTAAATGGCGCAACCTTATAACCTTTTAAATATTTAGGAGCTTCCAATGACCAAAATCCATCCTCGTTGAATGGATAATTATCTGTGGGCGCATTCAGCCAAATTTTATGTGATTTACCAGTTATGACTGCAAAGAAAAACCAAATTTTCTTAACCCAATCTTTGTCTGAAGATCTTTTAGCCTGTTTATTTACGATTTCTAACACCTTTAAGGAACTTTGAATGTTTCTCAAACAAAGACCGCCATTTCCACCACTGCCTGGGAACCCTTTTTTGTGTGATAACGCTCCAACAACTGATTTAAACCACGGAGCGGCAATGAAGTCGTATCCGCTATTACACCATTGTAAAAGTTGATCTGAAAAAACTAATGCGTCTAACTGATAAATCAAGATAAATTTATAATCTGCAAATGTACGATAAAAATTCTTTGACAGAAGTAGCTTGTTGTAAGTTTTCGTACTGGCAAAATACTTATTGGGAAATTTGATAAAACGAACCCCCTTTTGTTTATCCGCCTTCGCAGAAAACCTTGGCCGTAAGGCCATTGATGAATGCGAACTGTTTTTTCGCTTCGGCGGATTTTGCTCCGACGAAGCGTAGGAGAAGATACCAGTAGCGTAAGCTAGTGGAGCTTCATAATCATTTGTATTTACTCTATTCGGAACTACGAAATATTTATCATAGTTATTTAAATATTTCCTTAAATGTCTTATTGATACCAGATCACCTGAACCTAAATATGATTTATGTGTTGGTATGACAATTGCCACATCTTTCAGCTTATTTTTGATTTGCATACAATTTTTCTGTAAGACTAACTATTTTAAGAAGTTCATTTTTTGTCTTAATTTTATCAAAGCCATAATAGTAATTAGCAAGCTGGAGTTGTTTTTTTGTAATGGTATTATGTTTTTGACTAAATGCTGACAGCATTTTATTAAATATTGTCGATCTTCTTCCTTCTTCTGAGATATCTATCTCACTTTGCCTTCCCCGCAGTGACAATTCTTGCTTGATAATAAAGTGTGGTTTACCTAAAAATAAGCTGTAACCGGAATAGCTTCCAAGGTCGTTTGACATCGTTTCTGTTGAGGTTTCTATTATACTTTTTAGTCGAGAAAGGAAATTATAATCAAGAATGTGCCCTGCCGTTACACATTCAAACCCATAGCTCTGATAAATTTTACCGATACCCATCAAAATATCCTTCCAATATAAGCACACTCTTACTGAATCATATTTTTTTGCGTATTTTTCAATAATTTTGCAGAAGTTATTCACATTATAAAGTACAGATACATCCTTGGTAGAGTGGGCCGGAAAAACCAGTAAATTATTTCCCAACCTAGTTTTCTCACGAATATACTGTTTTTTTGTAAGTAGAGGTTTTGCATAATTAATATATGGACCAATGCTGTATGAATGATATCCTTCTTTACGCCATATGTTTGCCCTTGGTTTGCTGCAGACTATAGCTGAACGGAATGGTGATTCTTTTTCAAGTTCGACAATTGTGGAACCAACAGAAATGCCATGCTCAATTATAAATTTAAATTGATATTTTTGTTTTAGTTTCAGATATTTTTTTAATGTCGAAGCATGGGCATAATAATCATTTGAACTAAGGATTTCACTTGAATGAGGAGAATATATATATATATCTTTAGAAAGCTTTGCAATTTCGGTAAAAGGTAATTTGGCCCTTCCTTTAATATCATTTTCATATCTGATCCTTTCAAATTTGTTATCGTTGATTCGGAAAAGAAGTTTTTTGGCTTCACTTTTTAACGATTTTACAGTTTGTAGAAGGAGTGTCTTCATATTTTTTCGTAAAGGTCAACCTTTTTTGCCGGTTCGAATTCTCATGATAAAGAGGTTATTGTACATGAATTAAATATTAGATAAGAAGGCTCCAGTCTAGTGGAGTGCCTCTAGGGATGTCGGTCTTAGACTTTTTACCTAAAATCTCCTTGAAGTATTTGGGAGAAATTCCATACCCTGGTCTTATTGATCTAAGGTTTTCTAAGGTAAATATTTCGCCTTTTTTGATATTTTTTACTACAAAAAGGGAACGAGCTTCATTTCTTTCTTCTTGCATATTTTTTGAAGTGACGTTGTATGTAATTTGTCCAAGTGATTGTTCAACCTGTCTTATCGAATCAACCATAGTTTTAAATTCCTGTGGCTCTAGTGAGAACTTTGAGTCTGTCCCACCGATATTTCGATCCAAAATAAAGTGTTTTTCTACAATCCTTGCGCCAAGTGCAACCGCAGCTATGGGGATTGAAACCCCCAAAGTATGATCCGAAATTCCAACGGGAACAGAAAAAGTTTCTTTAAGATTGGGTATTGTCCTTAGATTGACTTCCTTATAGGGGGTAGGATAAACCGAAGAACATTTTAGAATGATTATTTGATTATTGCCAGCCTTTTTGCAGGTATTTACAGCTTCATCTATTTCAGCTAAAGAGGCAATACCGGTTGAGATTATCATTGGTTTGCCCTTCTTGGCAATATATTCAATTAAGGGAATATCCAATATTTCAGGAGACGCGATTTTGTAGGCGGGAACATTCATTTTTTCCAAAAAATCAACTGCAGAAGTATCAAATGCAGAAGAGAAACAAATAAGACCTAAACCTTCTGCAATCTTTTTAAGTCTGGGTTGCCATTCCCAGGGTGTATAAGCAGTTTGATAAAGAGAATATAGAGTTTGTCTTTTCCAAATAGTCTTCCTTATTTGAAAGTATTTATTATTGCAATCAATCGTAATTGTGTCTGGGGTATATGTTTGAAGTTTAACCGCGTCAGCCCCAGCCTTTTTCATTGCGTGTATCGTTTTTACAGCAAGATCGTATTTTTGTAGATGATTTGCGGATAGCTCTGCAATTATAAAGACGGGATAATTCTCTCCGACCAATTTATCGCCGATGCTAATAGTAGGAGACAGGTTTTGCTTTTTTGTCATTCTAGTCATTTGGTATATTTTATTTTGTGGGTTGTTCTAAATTTATTATAGTCAATTTCAGGTTTTTTCCCACTACGAATTATTCCTAAACTCTTTTTTAATCCACAATTAAATAGAAGGTCAACAATACCCATAAATGGCAAAAAATTACCCCATAGTTGCGGGTAAATCGGATGGACATAGTTTTGGTACTTTAAGGTGATCTTATTTTTTGAAAAGGCGCCGCCGGGAATCTCCCTTTCGATATAAGCAGCAGATCCTTGGGGAGAGTAATATGTATTACACTTGAGTAATTTGCATATATTCACCAATTTTTCATCTTTCCTACCTTTGATATTATCCATTCTTGAAGAGATAATGAACTCTGTTTTTATCCCTATATTATGGGAAATTTTTCTAATGATATTAGTGGTATATTCTGATAGATTATCCGTATCGAAATAAATTAGTTTCCCTATAAATTTATAAATATCTTTGAAATATTTAGATTTTAGGTAGGCTAAGTATATACCTTTAAGATGTTTATCTCTCCAGTTTGTCTCTGTTGCTAATGGGGTCTCGTTTATTAATGTGTCTAATCTTCCCTTAGGTGCGTGAGTTGGTATTGTCAGGAACGACTCGCCGTTACTCGTTTTAATTCGGTTTCTAGTTTGCCAAGAATGTTTTTCAAGTTTTACATTATCTAAAATGACAAATTTATCAACAGAATCTATGAGACTAAAGTATCCAAGCCAGGGAAAGTAAGTTGGCTGCATAATTGCGCACTTCATGTTATATTAGCGAGATTCTTATTAATAATATCGCAAGTATCTAAGGCTTGTTTAGGATTGTAGTGGAAATCATTGAATAAGTTAATAATATGCTTATATAATTCTTCGGTAATTGGGCATCTGTTTTTATCAAATAGTTTATTGGCGGGGTAATAGTGGGAACTGGCAAACAGCTTTGTAGAAAAGATATTATTAATCAATTGTTCTTTTCGAGAAACAAGGATATTGAATCGCCAAGATTGAAACTTTTGAGGTAATTGTATACGTTTAGGCAGGTTCTTCGAGTAAATTAAGTTTAATTTAGCCTTATTCTTGAGCGCTTTTGCAAGTGCTATTTTGACAGATCTAATGTATTTTTTGGGACTGATAGTGGGAGTGGAATAATTTAACCAAGCAGATTCGGAATATTTAAAACTTGATTTGTCTGAAATACTTTGTCTGAACTGGTTATTTAAATCTTGTAATGACCTCGGATCATACTTTCCGCCTCTTCTTATATATTTAATATTGTTGTATTTGGTGGATAAAAACCCGTATCCTCCATAACCCAAATCGACTATTTTCGAGTATCCCGTACTGTAAACAGTGAGATCGACAAGATTTTTGGGTTCCTCAAAAGATGGGGTGCATAAGCATTTATCATCGATAATTAATAGTTTTTGATTTTTATTTCTTATTTTTTTAAAAAAAGAGGAAGGAGTTGTTTGAACACCATATGTATGATCGTAGAGAATTCCCGCATACTTTTTAGGATGCTTACTAATTTTATCGATCACAATGTCTTCATCGATACACAGATCCTTTTTAGATATATCAATAAACTCAAATTTTGCCTTTGCTTTTAAAAAGGTTGTCACCACAATAGGACAGATATTGGCAGGGATTATATAGACTCCCTTTTTGTTTGCAGACAAAATAAAATTATATAATATTAGGGAGGCCCTATTTTCGAATATATACATAAAGTGAATCAAATGTTAAATATTTGATTTTAATCATAAATTGGATATCTTTTCCCATAATATGATATCTGAATTTGTCACAAGATGTCCTTTTTGTTCGTTTTGATAAATGTTATTTAATACAAACATGTTTTTAAGTTGAAAATTGCTTTTTAATATTGAGAAAAGTTGATGTTCGTTTAAAAAAGTATTTATGCAACCAAATTCAATAATAGATTTGGGTTTACTATATAGCTTTTTCTTGAAAAAAATCTAATAATGTAAATGTCTGGGTATTTGGTTCCTTGAATATTTTTAAGATTCATAATGGTTTAGAATGTATTTTGCGATTCTAACGGCTCCCTTTCCGTCAACATTGTTTTTTCCAATTCGAGATACCTTTAAACGAACTTTTTCTGATCGATACAAATCTATCTTTTTGTTTATATTTATAAATAATTTAGGGTCGTCCCAACTAAGCGCTTCGCTGATAAAACCTATTTTTTTCCATCCATCGATATCATAATCTTGATTTTCTTCTGTTTTGATTATGATAGAAGGTAAGCCCAGCCTAGCTAATTCGTATGTAGTTTGACCGCCTGCACATATAGCGATATCTGACTTTAGTATGACTCTTTTCATCTCAGCAGAATTTAGTGAGTGTAGTAAGGTAACGTTTTTACAAATATATTTTTTAATTTTTTTAGTATGGGCAAATCCTTTGCCAATAATAACGTACTTATGCAGTTTGGGGTATTTAGTGTTTAAGTGGTCAACTATCTTCATGGTAATATTTCTATTATCTGAGCCTCCAAACGTTAGTAAGATTCTTTTAACTGATTTTCTTATTGATACTGTTCTCGTATTCCAAAACTCTTTCCGAAGAGAAACATATTTAGAACCAATTAAACATTCAACTTCAATCCATTTTTTTAACAATTTGGAGCCGATGGTCCAATCAATTATAAGACCTTTATGATAATTTAGTTTACGATAATCGTCTATAAAAACTGGATATTGTGTGTTGTTTTCAATGATTTGCACTACTTTAAGTGGAGCTGTGAGAGTGTCGAGTATGACAACTTTGTAATGGGATATTATTTTAGTTAGTTTTTTAGTATTTTTTTGCCAGTCGAAAAAAACGCACTTGGCTTTTGGAAGTAGATTTTCTATAAAGCTATCCCCTTTAACAATGAATGAAGTATCGATGTGGTACTTTGAAAAGGCTTGTGAAATAGATAAACAGCGTGTAATGTGCCCCAGTCCATATTGTTTGCCACCTTCTGTTATGAATAACACCTTCATACTTATTTTTTAATATAGTTTTTGTAATACACGAGTTTACCACCGGTAAACGATTATTTGTCTTTTAATGTGTTCCGTTTTTTGCATAATTCTGGGAGGGTATCTAGCTGAACATACTTTTGCCATGTTCAGGAGGACTTCAAGGGTAGTAATTCTTTTAAATATTCACGTCTAAGTAAGCCAAATTCAATAATATTATGGTAATTGCCATTTTTATACATTGCTTTTCTTCTTAGTCCTTCCTTTTTCATATTTAAAGCTTTGGCTAATTTAATCATTCCGAAGTTTTTTTCAGAGGTTCCGCAATAGATTCTATTGAGATTTAATTCAACAAAACCGTGTTTGACAATAAGATCCGAAGCTTCTTTTGCATAACCTTGGCCCCAATATTTTTTTTCGCCTATTATTATTGCATATTCTGCCGAACGATCAATGTAGTTTATTTGCTGTAAGGAGATGTTGCCAATATGGATATTATCTTTTTTGGTGACGATGGCTAAGACCAATTTATTGTGTGATGAGTTGGTGTTCTGAATATATTGTTTACCTTGTTCTTGGTTGTAGGGAAAAAAATGATGAGAATTAAATTGGCAAACTTCAGGATCATTTAGCCATTTGATATAATTACCTTGTAGATCTTCTTCATTAAGGCTTCTTAAATATATTCTTTTTGCTGTTAAAAAAGGAATTTTCATACTAATTCATTACGATTGTCCCACACTTTCTTAAATGCTCCTATTACATCGTTCAGGTCCCCTTTAGTTAAGAAGGCGTGAAATAGTTCATGTGTGACCAATTCATTATAATGCATTCTTTCTGTTACGGGACATACCCCTTTGTTATAGTTTACCCGACCTTTATATATGTCTGGCGACCAAGGAAAACCTTTTTTTCCAAAGGCAATTTTGTTTTGGAAAAGAGGTAGGAGGTACAATGGTTTGACATACCCGTAACCTATGCCGACCCCTTCTGTTTCCCGAAGTGTTGTGGGATAAAGTTCAGCTTTTACTGCTTCGATAAACTTATTGCGATGTATGCCTGCAACATCTTGCTTATATTTAATCGGGTGGTCATAATAAGCATGGGTACACCCAGGTCTTACCTTAGCCGGTTCAAGACAGGGGATTTGAGAGAGGGCATTATTAAGATAATTTACATTTTCTACCCTTTTTTTTAAAAGGTGGGGAAGTTTTCTCAGCTGTTGTCTACCAATGGCTGCTCCAATTTCAGTCATGCGGAAGTTAAAGCCAACCATATTGGTTAGATTTTTATAACCCTTTGCCTGTACTACAGATTCAGCATGGTTGCGAATAAGTCTAACACGTTCTGCTAGCTCGTTATTATTAGTGACTACCATTCCACCTTCCCCGGTATGGATTATTTTATGGTAATTAAGTGAATATACACCTATGTCGCCCAAAGTACCGGCAAATCTCCTTTTATAAGTGGCGCCTGGAGCTTGTGCGCAGTCTTCTATAACGATAAGTTTATGCTTTTTGGCGATCTTGTTGATTTTTTCCCTATCGTAGGGCAGACCAAAAATATCAACAACAATAATTGCTTTGGTTCTTTTTGTTATTTTAGACTCTACAGAATCCGGGGAGAGACAAAAGTAGTCTTCTTCTATATCAGCAAAAATGGGGATTGCCCCGTAAATTAGGGGAGCAACGGCAGATGCAGACATGGTATAAGGTGAAACAATTATTTCGTCTCCGGGATTTGTTCCTATGGCCCCCACTGCAGCATATAGACCAGAAGTGGCAGAATTTACCGCGACTGCATGCTTGACCTTAAAGTATTTTGCCCATTCCTTTTCAAGATTTTGCACTTCAGGCCCCCCATAAAAGTCCCCATGCCATACACCCAGAAACCTGGACAATATTCCAGATTGAACAACCCTTTTGGCAGCGTTTATCTCTTCTTTACCAATAGGTCTATATGCAGGGAATTTTTTAGTCCTTACTTTCTTACCGCCGTTTATAGCTAAAACTTTCATATTATTTTTTCCATCTCGCAAATTACTTTTTCGATAGGTCTTTTAATTATCTCGACATTATATTTAGGTTTTTGATAATTAGCAAGGATATTATAAATTGCTGAATATAATTTTTTTTGATCTGTAATGCATCCGATAATACCCTTTTTTGCCAATACGAATGGATTTGCCTTTTTTAGTCCGATCTGTACACTAACAATTGGTTGACCTAGTAATAACGCTTCTATTAATAGCATTGAAGACATGCCAATAATTAAATTTGCACCCAATAATAAATCCCAATTTGAGATATTATTATGAGGTAATATCTTAACCTTTAGTTTTTGGTAGGAAGGTAAATTGTTGAGTAGTAAATCATAATTATGTAAATTCTCTCTTGGGTGGAGTTTGATAAGTAGCGTAATATTTAACTTGCGTTTCAAACTGATTTTTCCTAAAGTTTTATAGATAGATTTAAAAATGGTTTTTTCTGTATATCCCCAATATGGTTTTAAGCCTTTGTCGGGTTTATAGAATTGAGAGATAGGTTCTGAAATAAAAATTATTATTTTCTCTGATGGAGATATATTTAATAATCTACGTAGCCTACTATTTTTTATCACCATATGTTTTTTATCAAGTAATAACTGGAAATAGGGCTGCCCGGTTATTAATATTTTATCTTTATTAAGACCTTCTTTTATGGCTTCTTGTTTAGCTAATTTGTCCATCACACAAATTTTGTTGGGCAAGTAAGTATGGGTCTTATACTTGTTATATTTACTTATTTGGCTAACTTTATATTTTGAGAATCGTATTCCATAATTCATCCAGCTATCAAGGATTGCAAATGAAGGTATCTTTGTTATTTCTGCCGCTTTCCATAAATATCTTTCAGTCATGTCTTCGCCGCTAGTGCCTGTAATGACAAAATTAGGAGAAATGGTGAATAAAAGCTTGGTTAAACTCGCGACAGAAATCTTTTTAATTTTTCTACTGATATTTTTACCCTTAAGACCGAATTCGGTGTACTTCTTAATTGATATTTCTTTTCCATACAATAATGTATCGTACCCTCTTTTTTGTAATGGTTTAACAAGAGGAATTATGGTATTTGAACCACCCGGATCATGGGAGAAAAGTAAAATTTTTCTTTTTCGCATTATTTATTTGCGTCAATTAGTCGATAACATACCTCTAAATCTTTTAATGCATTATTAGAAGGGGATAATGATGCTGTTTTTTTTGTAATAATTTTATATATGTGATTTGCAGAATAATATAAAGCTTTGTTAAGAGAGGTTTTTATTGTCTTTTCCTCTGCGAGATTATAATAACCTTTATATATTTTGTTTTCCTTAACTTTATAGGTAACTATTTTGTTACCAGAATCAGCAAATTTGACTCTTCCTTTCTCGAATAATAAATCTGCTTCAAATATAGAATACAATTTATGATTGATATTCCTTAGAAAGATTGTTCCGCCGTTTTCTAGATAGATGATGGCGGTTGTGGAAGGGTCTTCGGGAGAATAGTCCTTTTCAACAGTGATGGTCTTAACTTTTTTGAAATCTCCGACGATAAATCTGATTAAATCGATGAGATGCGAACCATTGTGCATTGTTCCCTTACCGTAATAACCGATTCCACCCAGAAACTTTCCAAAATCGTTGTTATTGATTTTTTCTTTAATATTTATAATCTCCGGCACAAAGCGTCGTGAGTAGTTTATAAGTAATTGAACATGATTCTTTTTATATATATCAACAATTTCTTGAGCAGACCTCAATGATGTGGTTATAGGTTTTTCTGAGAACACCAATTTGGGATGGTATTTTACTATCGATTTGAGTACTTTGTGATGGAATTTGTCAGGTACGGCTACGCAAACGACATCGATTTTGTTTGTTAAAAAAGCACCGCGTAAATTCTTAAAGCATTTCGTACTCCATAATTTTGCGGCTTTTTGGGATTTTGAATAATCGGTATCGTAAAACCCGCACAATATAAAGTTTTTGTGATTTGTAAAGGCGTGTGCATGGGTGAGAATATTTGAAGTCTTAGGTGTATCAAAAAAGGCGCCAATCTGGCCGGCACCTATTATTAATACGTTAAATTGATTTTTCATCAATTTTTTGTTCTTGCGTTTCTAAAAAGTCTGAATTTCATTTCAGCCAGTTTCCAATCCTCCTCATTGTCGATATCTTGCACTTCGGTTTCAGGAATTTCGTACGGTAAAGTATTTTTAGAGAAAACGTCATGTTGTTTAAAAAAGGGTTCTGTCTTCATCCAATAGAATTGTCCAGCATCATGATACGTAGCAGGCAGATCTTGTGACATAGTAGTGCTATATTTTGGCCAAATCATCTTTAATTTACCTCTTCTATCAATTCTTTGAGCTCTTTGAATCGGATAGCTAAATCTTACTACTGGGACCAAAGAGTCGGCGCCCGAATTTAAAAAAAGTTTATATGATTCTTTTATTCTTTCTGGGGTAACAAAAGGAGCAGTTGGGTATAATATGCAAAACAAATTGATATTTTTTAAACGTTTCTTATATTCTAAAAGAACCTCTTCAACAACATCTTCAGTGGTGGAATGATCACCAGAAGTCTTTTTGGATCTCATGAAGGGGACAGAAGCTCCTAAAGATTTGGATATATTCGCAATCTCTTGGTCTTCTGTTGAGACCATTACCTCGTCAAAGCAGCCAGAATTAAGAGCTGCGTCTATCGGATACTTAATAATTGGGTATCCTAAGAAATTTCTTATATTTTTGCGGGGTATTCTTTTGCTTCCTCCCCGGGCTGTGATTATTGCTATTACCATCTAAATTTAAAATTGGTATGTGTCTCAGAGCTAAAATATAACTCCTCGTTGTCTTGTTTTAACATTATATTATAATTGCCATGGAAATATTCCAGTTTAACTTAATTAGAAAATGAATGATTTATGTGGTTCCGATTCTCATTTTTGAGTTTTTTCTAACAAAAACCAGGTTGCATCATCAAGCGGAAAGGGGTCCTTATGATAAACGAAACCATAGTCTATAAGTTTAACTTTGCTCTTATATTTATCTATAAGTTCTCCCGCGAAGTCTCTTTTAAATAGTTTGTGTTGATGACCGCGGTAATTTATTTCAACTGGGGTGGGGTTGTAATACTCTATCAATAAAATATATTTTTTAGAATGCTGGAAAAGGACTTCATAGGCTGTGTTTAAAACACTTGGATCAAGATGAATTAATACTCCGCTTGTAAAACATAAATCATATTTTTTTCCTGTTTTAAAGTTTAGTAATGACTGGTTGTAGGCTTTAACATATCCTAATTTTTTTAATTCATTGTATGCGCTCTTATTGATCTCGACACCGCTAAATTTTGTGTGAGGGGATAGGATATTGATGGCTACAAGATTAAGACCAATGTTCGGGCCGAATTCGATAACGCTTTTAGGGACTCCGATCTTTGAAAAAACTTTTGAGAAGAGAGCGATGTTATTAACTATCATCTCATCATAATAATTTCTGCTTATATATTCATCCCCGAATTTCCCAGCCCAGAATTTTTCTTGATCGGTTTTGAAAGGTTGTTTTTTGGTCATTGTTGGATGTGCTTTGTTAAATATGACTAATTACTTCGTTAAGGGTATTTATTACATATCTGATTTCCCTATCTTTTAAAGTTGGAAACATGGGAATGCTTATTTCCCGTTTATAGAATCTCTCAGCCTCCGGGCAGAGTCCAATCTCATACCCAAGTTGGCGATAGTAAGGATGAAAATATACCGGTATATAATGAACTTGAATCCCCAAACCATTGGCTCTTAATGTGGAGAATATCTGACTCTTCTTTTTTATAAGGACGTCTTTTAATAAAATTGGATATAGATGATAAGCAGATTTTGCATCTTTTGTTTGAACTTGGCTCTCAAAATATTGATTGTCTTTAAATTCCTTATTGTAGATTTTTGCGATTTCTCTTCTTTTTTTAATGAATTCCGGGAGCCTCTTAATCTGCGATAAGCCAAGTGCTGCCTGAAAATCAGTTATCCTATAGTTGTAACCAAGATATTGCATTTCGCAATACCATTCACCTGGTGAGGTATTAAGTAGTTTTTCTTTAGCAATTCCGTGAGTTCTAAAAATAAGTAGTTTTTCATAATAATTTTTATTATTCGTTGTGACTGCTCCTCCTTCTCCTGTGGTAATGTGTTTTACAGGATGGAAGCTAAAAGCGGCCATATCGGAATACTCGCAGTCTCCTATCTTTGAATTTTTATATCGGGCACCCAGTGCATGACAGGCGTCCTCGATTATGCCCAAATTATGCTTCTTGGCGATTTTGGATATAGCTTCCAGGTCGACGGGGTTTCCTCCGTAATGGATAGGGGCAACGAATCTGGTTTTTTTGGTGATGCACTTTTTTATTAGATTTGGGTCAATGTTTCCTGTTTCCGGCTGGATATCGCAAAACACCGGTTTAGCACCTAAATAGAGTCCGGCGTTTGAAGTGGCTGCAAATGTCATTGGGGAGGTTATAAACTCATCTTTCCCTTTTAGCCCATAAGCAAAATACGCTGCATGAAGAGCTGCTGTTCCTGAATTAAAAGCAACTGCATATTTGGCTCCGGTAAAGTCGGCTAATTTTTTTTCAAATTCTTCAATCTTAGGTCCTTGGGTAATGAAATCTGATTTTAGGACCTTAACTACTTCTTTGATATCCTCTTTTGATATATCTTGATGAGCGTAGGGAATAAATTTCATAGTTTTTATCTGAAATTAACATCCATTTTTTTTGTGATTAAAGTTTGGAGGTCTTTGATAGTTAGCCATGCATCATTAGTACCCGATGTATATCTAAAACCCGGTTTAACTTTTTTAACTTTAAATTTCTTGGAATATTTACCAATTGTTGCAACAGGATTGAAATGGGGTGCCACCGGGAGAATTATATAATACTTCTTGACTTTTATGGTATTGTAAGAATCCGATTCGGTTATCATTTCTTCATGTAATTTTTCGCCTGGTCTTATTCCGATAATCTTAATTTTACACTTTGGAGCGATAGCCTTTGCGAGGTCAACTATCTTATATGATGGAATCTGCGGTACAAATACCTCACCACCAAATGCATTCTGCAGCGCAAATAATACCAAATCCACTGCCTCATCAAGAGTAATATTGAAGCGGGTCATTTCCGGATGGGTCACTGTTATGATACCTTTCTCTTTTTGTTTAAGGAAAAATGGAATAACTGATCCCCTTGAACCCATTACATTCCCATATCTAACCACTGAAAAAACAATGTGCCGTGAACCTTTGATATTATTTGCTGCTATAACGAGTTTTTCGGAGCATAACTTCGTGGCGCCATAAAGATTTACAGGAGCTACTGCTTTATCGGAGGATAGGGAAACTACTTTTTGGATATTAGAGTCAAGTGCTGCATCAATTACATTTTGGGTCCCTATAATGTTGGTTTTGATGCACTCCATTGGGTTGTATTCTGCTGTAGGGATTTGTTTTAAAGCAGCTGCATGAATAACATAATCTACATTTTCAAAAGCTCTTCTGACTCTATCTTTATCTCTAACGTCCCCGATGAAAAATCTCAATTTATTATATTGACGATGGGAAAGGAATAGGTTTGACATCTCCCACTGTTTCAGTTCGTCCCTGCTGTAAATTCTAAGCGACTGAGGATTATATTTATCAAGAATTCTTTTAGTTAAGGCTTTCCCAAAAGAGCCAGTTCCTCCTGTTATTAATATTGTTTTGTTGTCAAACATTTATATCAATCCCAGTTTTCTATTTTTGACGTTTTTTTCATAGGCTTCTTACACATATACTTAGCGTGTTCAAAAGGTTTAGCGCAAGGATACACCGAAAATAATGGTTTTGCCAGTCTTAATTCTAATAGAGAAACGTTACTATTAATTCAAAGCATGATATATTTCTATAGAAAGGGATAATTTAGCTTCCCTTCGAAATGCGTAGTATGTTGATTAAGGATTTAAGGGAATACTTTATTCGTGATTTGAAATGGGGGTGGAACCGTGAAGCGCAGACGGTCTTTAATTTTTTAGTTGCAGCTGGAAAATTTGTACGTGGTGGGGTGGTTTTAGATGCCGGGGCAGGCTATAAAAGATATAAACCCTTTTTCCAAAAAAGTTTATATTTGTCACAAGAACACTCTGCAGGAATACATCTTAAAGGAATGCAAGGGGTTCAGTATAGTCTTATAAACCCAATTGATAAAAAGATACCACTTAAAGACAGTTGCTTAGATGCAATTTTGTCTACGGTAGTTCTCGAACATTTAAGATATCCAGATAGATTTTTCCAGGAAGCCTTTAGGGTTCTTAAACCTGGAGGTAAAGTGTTTGTTCAGGTACCCTTTTTTTACTTTGAACACGAGGTACCTTACGATTACAATCGACCTACAAGATATGGATTAAAAAGATGGTTAGAAGACGCGGGGTTTAAAAAGTTGAGTATTAGACCGACCTCATCTTGTACGGCGAATGTAGTATTTTTTCTCCCATATGCATTTGTTTATGATTTATTCAGAACTAATAAACATCCGAAATATATTTTTGAGCATCTTATAAAAACCCATCAATTCTATAGACTGATTGTAATGATACCTTTATTTATCGTCGCATTTTTTGGGTATGTTGCCCTAATTTTATTTGGAGAGTTAATTAAATTGATAGCAGATAGAGGACCTTATATCGACGCAAACATGCCGATGGGGTGGATAGCTGTAGGTATGAAGCCCGGAAGGAGCACTAAGCGTTTATTTAGAAGCGAAGAGGATTTTTTGAAAAAGTATAGAGAGGTTTCAGCATAATTTGTGTACATGCACCACCGTGAAACTTCTTAATTTAATCAAGCTTCCCATCGAATTTGGAGTAAACTTTATGCAGATCTTTGTAGTACAATTGCTGATATAGATTTTGCGCTATGAAGCTAAAGGTATTATATCAAAAGCCGTTTATTTTAACTTTCCTAATAGCGATTACCTACGTTTTTCTTATTTTGGATACAGTGAAATACCCAGGTTTTATTGGCAAACACTTTTTAGTAGATGCAAGGATTTACTTTGCCATTTCTGCGGTTTTATTGTTTATTTGGCCTCTTAAATCTCGTCTTCTAAAGTTTATTCTTAAAACTAGTTTTGCGACCATGGCGGGGCTACTTCTGATCTATGTCTGGTTTTCAGTTGTGGAGGCAACGCACTATGCCAATTATGTCCTTTCTAAATACCATTTTAGTCTTGAAGGACTAATCTACGTTCTTTTATTTAGTGTGATGGTTTTTATAGTACCCAAGATTGAAATACAAAAATTAGCTAAAGTAGAGGTAAAAAATTTCTGGCAGGTTATTTTATTTCTTTTTGCTGCATATACGGTGGTTGTAAATGTAGGTGGAAGTTTGAAAACTGCCTCAGTTTCCGATATTTATGTGATCTTGCATCTAAAAGACTCCTATGACCAGAAAATGTATGATGAGTGGGGAGATTTTTATAACTACATGCATTTTGTGAAGAATAATACTCCTGAAAATGCGAATATTGTGATTCCTCCGCAAATTGAGCCTTGGTGGACGAGAAGTGGCAACTTGCGTCTTGTTAGGTATTTTCTTTACCCCAGAAATCTTATTCAATATGGGACAGAAGAGATACCCGATGTAAAATCCCTACCGCAAGGAACTTATATTATGATTGCTTGGGGAGAGTGGGGATGTGATCAATATGGTTGTAAAGGTTGGCCGGAACAGACAATCAAAACTAAAGAAGCAATCTATAAAAATCCAAACTCTTTCGGGGTGAAGGAAATTAAGGAAAATTTTTTGTATAATCCAATAGATACGTCAAACCCATTTGGCTTATTGAAGTTGTAGAAATATGATTTTACCGATTGTTTTTATTCTATTAATTACCATTGGAATCGGTTTACCTTTAACGTTGTGGATTAGCCCAAGACACAATGCAATAGGAAGATTAGGCCTTTCATATCTTTTGGGAATTGGGCTTTTTACTTTATTGATGTATGGAGCGAATTTATTAGGTTTTAAAATAACATTTATTAATAATCTTTTGTTATTTTTACTTTTCTTTATCCCGTTGATTCTTTTTCAAAGAGAGTATTTAAAAAAATATTGGAAAGAATTAATACGGTCGCTTCGGAATTTGCGTCTACCTTTTGTCGATAAGGTGCTTTTGGGTGCTAGCGGGTTTTTTATTGCCTCAAGTTTTATTAATACTTTCTATTGGCCAGTCTATATTTGGGACGCCCTGACGCTTTATGATTTTAGGGCAAAGGTTTTTGTACAGACAGGCTTTATAAAAAGCGCTTTGGCTGCTTTAGGGTCAAGTTATTATTTTGGTTACCCACTTTTAACTTCCCTTTCCCATGCGATTGTTTATTCATTGGGGGGCAATAATCCACAGTTTATATATTCTTTGTTTTATTTGTCCTTGGGGCTGGTTTTTTATGGGCTCTTGCGTGAATTTGTTTCGCGGAAATTGAGTCTATTATTTTCTCTGATGCTTTTAACAATTCCACAGATATTTAACCAATCTGTTATATCCTACACAAATTTGCCATATTTGACTTATTTTTCACTGGGGGTAATTTATTATTTTATCTGGGATAGGAAAAGAAGTCCCGGATATTTAGTGTTTTCTGCACTTCTAGTGGGGTTAAGTACCTGGACGAGGTCTACCGAGCCGTTTTGGCTTGCAGTTTTCGGAATAGTTTTTCTAACGGCTTTGTATAGAAGAAAGATTTTGGATGTAATTGTCTTTTCCTTAATATTTTTTCCTGTTCAACAGGTGTGGAAAAATTTCCAAAGCTCTGCGGGTTCTGTTGGATCGACATTGGATGCCGTTACCGATTCGGTGTCCATACTATCTATTTCCAATATATTAAATTTCCGAAGATGGCTGGAGGTTATAACCTTTCTTTATCGTGGCGTGATTCTTACTTGGGGGCCTTTGTTTATGCCTTTTTTGGTAGCTTTTGCCTACGCGGTTGTTGCCAAAAAAATAAAAAATGTATTTTTGATTTATTTAATTATTTTTTCCTTGCTTGTAATGTTTCTTATTGGAACTTTTATTTTAAGTTTTACTTTTCCCGCTTGGTCGCAGATTCCGGATTCTGCATCAAGAACTGCAATGATTTTCTATCCTCTTTTTGTCTACACCGTTGCTCTAACTTTCTTTAAGGAAGATAAAACATGAATTACTTATGCTAAATACATCTCTTTTCCTGACCTTTTCTGATGTGTACTAATTCCTATCGGCTTCATATTATATTTTGTGAATATAATTCAAGATTAGCATTTTGCCATATTAACTTAAATTTCCTGAATTCTGGATTTGTTCTAATTTGATAAATATTGTTGATCCAATTGGTTTTATTCGAATTTTGTTGAGTGTAAAATAATTGGAAATTCTTATCGGTTGATATGGCATCTTGGGACATCACTGGATCTACTTCTAAGTATTTTTTTTCAAGGATTATGTATTTGGTGTCACAACTGGATTCAAAAAATCTATTTATATCGCCGGAAAAAAGTATAATTTGGGGAATTAAAATACTTACTCGAGTTTGATTTGTATAAAGACAAACTTTGAGATGGTGATCAAAACGGGAAATATTAATTGAAAGATTGAAATATTCAGGATAATAAGGACGGTAAAAAATAGGAGGTTTTAATATACCGGAAAGGGCAATTAGAAAGGATGCCGAATAAATTAAATATTTGCCACCCCTGAAAGGTAAATTATCGATTATTAGGCAAATTCCGATTAAACATAGCAAAAGCAGATACCAACCACTTCTGCCTCGGTAAAAACTCATTTCAAAAATTCCGGTTTGTGTAGCTAATCCAAAAGATAGGCTAAAAATACAAATTAACAATAAAGTGCGCTTCTTATTCCTATAAGAATAGAATAAGAAGATAATTGAGGTTGCTATCCATAAATATGACCCTGATGAAAGTAGGTCACCAGGATTTCGAATATTTTTTACAGATAAGATATCATTCCCAGTCGCGAGCATTGGTAAAATAAGTGGTTTCAGATAAGAATTCGGAGGTATTGATTTAATAAGAAATGTAAACGGTCCAGTAATTTTACCGGTAACATTCATGTTGTTAGTAACAATAGTATTACCGTGACTGTCAACAATTGCGATTGAAATTTCCGGGAAGCCCACAGGACGTTTGAGAATGCTTGATTGTATAAAAATATGCAGAAAAGAAATAAAAAAACCGAGAATTGCTATCAATAAAAAGATAGATATATTCGCAAAAATGTAATCTTTAAGAAATTTCGTAGAAAATATTATTAGGAAAGAAATAAGAAGAGTGGGGATAAGTTGGACAAAGAAATAGGGAACGGTAAGAGCTAAGGCGATGTTTGGTATTAGTGAAAAAATAAGAAAAGTTTTTTTAGAATAATTTCTTTGAGTGATTAAATAAATTGTGTAGGCAATAAATAAAATTGAAAAAGAAGAAGGAAAAAAACTAATTAATTGCAGATTAAGTTGATTAAATAAGGGAAACGAAAATAATGATAATAATAATAAGGGAATTAATTTATTTTTAAATGAGTTTTTAAAAAATAGAACTATGTTCAAAGTGAAAATTAATCCTAAAACTGGTCCTGCAAAACGACCAATGGTAGATATGTCGACGTAATTTAATAATGGGTAAAGTATTAGGTGAAAACCAGGCACGTAGTAAGGATCGCTTAAGTATCCTAAATGTTTTAAATCAAGTAAGAATTGTAGGTGATTGAACGTATCGGTAGCTCCAAAAGCAACAAAATTAATTGAATCATAAAAACGAGTATAAACAGTGATACAAATTAATATCAGCCAAATAAAAATATTTCTATTTACATTTATTGCCAACCTTTTTCTTAATGACAGCAATTTAATAATTACAAACGAATTGAGTATGATAGAAAAACAGATAAAAGTTGGAACAAATAAATTTAATTTATTAGTGCAATAAAAAAAGTATCCAAATATAATTTCAATTGATAAAGAAAATATCGGTGATAATACAAGAGATTTATATTTATTTTTTGTGAATAAAAATAATGGAAAATATAGAAAGAGACATGACAAAAGCAAGATCAATACTAGGATGAAAAATTGAATGATGGGGTTCATGGTATGGGCTGATTATATCTGATAGATTATACTTAATAAATTAGATCCTCTACAATCTGGTTGTGGTTATAAGAAAAATTAATTCATATAATAGTGATAATATACACAAAGGGTAGTAAAACAATTATGCTGAACCGTCTCAAATCAATTTTTATTCCATTTTTTACAATTTTAATGACTTTTTTGCTATTAGTCGGTTTATTTTTAAAAACAAAGTACATAACTTTTTCAGATGCAGCAAAATTTGCAGATGTTGCAAGAAATTTAGTGAATGGTCTGGGATATGTTTCCAGCTTTAGCTTTTCCGGTTCTTTAGCCTCTGGGCAATTGGCTCATTTTTTTTCAACAATGTCTCTTATCCTGCCGGTGATGCCCCTTTCGATAGCGGGTTTTTTTAAAGTTTTCGGAATCGGTGATTTTGCCGTAATTGCTACCTCGTTTTTCTATTTTTTGTTAACTCTTATTTTCGTTTTTCTTCTGGCAAAGAGAATTTACAAAAACAATCTTGTGGGGATTTTATCAACATTAGCGGTCGGATTTAATTATGACCTTATTCATTACGCGGTAAGCGGAGCGAGTGAATCCCCTTTTATTTTTGAGATTGTGGCTGCCACTTACTTTGTGGGCCTTAAGAAAAAATGTGCGACTATTTTGGCATTTGTTTTACTGGTTTTAATGTACTTTACGCGACGACAAGCTTTCATTTATATTGCGGGATTAGTTCTTTATTATTTTCTGTCTAGATTTAAAACGAAAAAGGCAATTTTATATTTCTTGGGAGTTTCGATAGCTGCATTACTTTTCGACAGGTATGTTTTACTTCACTTTGTCGGGAAATATTTTCTTTACTCAGTTATAGGAAATGGCCTTAACGTCGGCAGTCAATATCTTCCCGGCTCTGCAGTTTCAGATGCATTAAGGGGAGACTCATCGTTGGGGGTGCCAATCGTAAGCATAGGCAAAAAAGTTTTTTACAATCTTTACAATTTTTATAAACTTCTTCCGCAAATAATGAGCCCCTACCTTTTTGCGTTGTTTGCAATAGGTCTATTCATTAAATCCAAATTCCGTAGTGAGTCAACTTTTAAAATTGCCTCAATTTTCATGGTTGTTGTTACTTTATTAGTAACTGCGGCAAGCATTCCGTTTTACAGATATCTACACCCGGTGGTACCACTTATCTATGTTGTCGCAGTTGGAACTCTGTTTGAAATTTTGAATCTAGTGTTTACAAAACAAAAACTCATTATTCCAGTCTCTTTATTCCTTATTCTGTTATTTGGAGCAGGACAGACCTTGGGAGTGTTAATTCTTGACTCGAGGTTTGAGGCAAACACACATAATGTCGGTAAACCTCCTATCTATGTTGTTTTGAGCCAAGTTCTAAAAGCTAACACAAATCCAAGTCAGGTAATTATTACCAATCTCGACACTTGGGGAAGCTGGTACGGGGAAAGAAAAACAGTTTGGTTCCCTCTTGAACCAAAACAATTGATAGATCCGACTACAGGAAAAATTCCTTTTAACGCGATTTATTTGACGAGCTATTTGATTGACGACCAAAATTATTATATGGGGAATAGCTGGAGAGGGATTTTTAATAACCCGAATGATTCCAAAGAATGGATATGTGACGGGTGCCAGGAGATTGCAAAGGAGTTTAAGCTAAAGGGAATTTATAAAGTTAACGCTGGTGAGGACTACGAACGACAGGACGCTTCGTCTATGCTTCTTATTAAAAAGTAGGGTAAAATAAGTGCGTGAGAAGATATTACGACCGGTTTAGATCATTGGCATTTTCGGCAACAGCAAAGGATACTTTTGTGCTTTTTTCCGGAAATGTTTTGTCTGCCTTTTGGAGTTTTTTGTTTATCCTGTTTGTTGCTCGTGCGCTTAGTGTATACGATTTTGGTATTTTTTCGGCCGCGATTAATCTTGTTACCATTCTTGTCTCCATTAGTAATATAGGAATTTCGACAGGTGTTATAAATTTTGTTTCCGAGCACTTGGCCAAAGGGGAGCATGAGAAAGCCAATGAATATATCAAGGCGTCGTTTATCATAAGATTGGTTATCGTTCTTGTAATATCGGCAGTGGTCGCTATATTTGCTCCTTTTGTATCGAAAACTCTTTTGGCTACCAGAGACCCCAAGATTGCTATCTGGTCAGCGATTGTTCCGATTTTCCTTTTTCCGGATGCATTTTTCCCATATATTTTGCAAGCCAAAAAGAAATTTCTTCACTCAACTGTAATCAATAACGCTTTTTATTTGGTAAGACTTCTCTTCGTATTTGCGTTTTTCCTGATTGGAGGGCTAACTATGTCGAAGGCATTTTGGGCTTTTGGAGCGGGGTTTCTTGTTGAAGGAATCTTGATTCTTGTTTATGTTAAAACCGACTTTTTGCATTCCAAGCCTCAAAAAGACGAATATAAAAATCTTCTAAAGTTTTCCAGTTGGATAGGCGTTAATAGTATTATATCTTCTGTGTCGGGGAGACTTGATATCCAAATGCTTGCCGTAATGGCGGGGGCAATGGCAACAGGGTTATACTCGATTCCTTCCAAGCTGGCAGGATTTATCGTAGTTCTTGCCGGAAGTTTTTCCTCAGTACTGGCCCCACGAATGGCAGGGTTTGCAAACACGGCGAAAGAAAAATTGTACATTGTTAAATCAACCATGGCTCTTCTGCCGGTTACAGCAGGAATAATTATTTGGATAATATTTGCCAAACCTTTTATCCTGCTTTTGTTCGGAATCAAGTATCTTGCGTCTGTTCCTGTTTTTCAAGCACTCGCCGCAGCCCAAATACCGTTTTTGTTTACAGTACCTTCTGTTACCGCGATTATTTATTCGATGAAAAAAACTGTTTATATAGGGGCGTATTCATTTTTTCAAATAGTTTCGATATTTGTACTAAATTTTATATTTATTCCAAAATATGGACCGATTGGGCCAACAATTACCTTTGCTATCACAAATACGATTTTGGCGATCTATACCTGGGTGATCATTATTAAACACTATTGGCTTAAAGAATGAATATCTGTGTTCACACACTTGTTAAAAATGAGGAACGTTACCTTTGGTTTTCGGTTACGAGTGTGATTGATTATGTTGACCATTTATTACTTTGGGATACTGATAGTACTGATAAAACCCGAGGAATTGTTAACGAACTAATAAGGAGATATCCCAACAAATTATCCTTTAAAGAGATTGGGTCGGTGGACCCGGAAAAGTTTACCGAAATTCGTCAGCAAATGCTTGAGGAAACAAAAGCAGACTGGATAATACTGGTTGATGGGGATGAGGTTTGGTGGGAAGACTCAATTAAAGAAGTAACAAAGTTTATCCATGAACACGGGGTAGATTATGAATCGATAATTAGCCCTAATTTTAATATTGTTGGCGACATTTACCATTATCAGGAAGAATCTGCAGGACGATATCAAATAAATGGGAAAAGAGGACATTTAAATATTAGAGCTACAAGCCTGAAAATTCCTGGTCTACATTTTGACAAACCCCACGGGAGTCTTGGTCTTTTCGACAAAGATGGAAGACTTATTCAGGAAAGAGATAGAAAGAAGAGAATCTTTATAAATGCTCCTTATATGCATTTTACGAATGTAATTCGCTCTTCAAGTAGAGAGAAAGATCTTCTGGTTCCGAAGAGAAAAATCAAGCTGAAATATGAGATAGGGAATTCTTTTCCGAAAGACTTTTACTATCCGGAAGTATTTTTTAGTTCCCGTCCTGACATTGTTGAATCTCCCTGGGTGAGAATGGGTACGGTGTTTAAATTTAGAGCTTATTTAGAAACACCTTTACGAAAAATCAAAAGAAGGGTGTGGTGGGGGAAGGCGGGATATTAATGAACAAAAAACTTAAAAATGAAGTTTGGGAAAAAGAGAAATATTTGGCTTTGGCTGAGAGGGGAAGCTTGGATACGGAACATCCCGGGATGAAACTTTTACTTGAAGTTGCCAGTAAAAAAAGGAATATTCTCGATTTGGGTTGTGGTGAAGGAACAAGGCTGGGTATGATTGACGGAGAAAGAAAAAATCTTACAGGTATTGATGTGAGTGAAACCGCCATAAAGAAAGCTAAGGTGAAATATCCCAAAATAGATTTCTTCTCGGGAAATATTGAAAAACTTCCCTTTAAGAATGGTGTGTTTGACTTGATTTATTCAGTATTTGTTTTTGAACACTTGGATAAACCGGAAGCAGTGATAAAAGAGGCGGTGAAAGTTTTAAAGATTGGTGGTAATTTATTTATTATTGCCCCAAACTTCGGAGCTCCCAATAGAGCCTCACCGTCATTTAAAGGTTCAAGATTTGAGAAATTAGTAATAGGTTTTTTGAATGATTTGTTCAGACCATTTATCGGTAGCAATTCTTTAAAATGGAATAAAGTTAAACCAATTGCGAACGCGAAAGCTTACGAAATGGATTGGGATACAACAATTGAGCCGTATTTGGGAAGTCTTATCCCGTTTGTTAAAAATAGGGGACTAACGGTTGTAAATACCATGGCTTGTTGGGAGGAAGAAGAAAAGGGAGCAAATCTTATGCAGAAAATTTTTAGGTTTTTAGGAGAAAAGAATATTTACCCGTTTAAGAATTGGGGGCCGCATTTGGTTTTGCTTGCACAAAAATGAAGAAAATATATTTGTTAATTCCGATTATTGTTGCGCACTTACTGCTTTTGATTTATTTAAAGTTTACCGCTTGGCCGGAGATGCTTCTTTGGCCGTACTTGATGATTCACGGCTGGCTGCCCTATCTGAATATAGCGATTGCTCACACGCCGTTAATGTTGGTGAAACTTGCGATTTTCTATAAAATTTTTGGTGTAGGAATTTTGCAATTAAAGATTTTCACTTGGATTTTAATTTTGGTTTTAGACTTTTTGGTGTTTTGGATTGCTAAAAAACTTTGGAATGTTAAGACTGCTTTAGTAGCTCTTGGCGCTTTTACTATTTGGCAGGTCTTCTTTGATGGCAACGGTCTTTGGTTTGATTTGTTTATGGGGGTAATAGTTCTAGTTTCCTTTTATTTTGTCCAAAAGAAAAATTATTTTTGTGCAGGAATTTTTTGGGCATTAGCGTTTATTTCAAAACAGACTGCAGTCTGTTTTCTGCTTCCATTAGGATTAGAAGTTGTGCAAAGTGGACAGGATAAATTACTAATATTTAAAAAATTTATTATTGGAGTTTTGCTTGTGACCATCCCGTTCGTTTTGGTTCTGTGGTTTTTTGGGATATTGCCGGCATTTATTAACTGGGCCATTAACTTTGGAATTTTTGTTCTTCCTAAAGCTCAGGGGCAGGTGCAACTGCCGGATTTAAGGAATCTTGTGGTATCGCTTTCCCCATTCTTAATATTTATTCCTTTGATTTGGAAATACTTTCGGAAAAATATTAATTTGCTTGTCTGGGCGATTGCAGGGGGGCTTGGAGCTTATCCAAGATTTGAATATTTTCATTTTCAGCCGGCAATTCCTTTTCTGGCTTTGGCTACCGGAATATTCTTCTCAACCAAGTATTGGAAAAATACGCTGATTAAAATTTTCGTTATATTTTATATTTTAGGAAGCCTTTATCTTTTTGGCGGATTCTTTATGAGAAATTTCAAAGAAGGTACAAGGTTCTATGAACAGGATGTGCAGGATGTTTCCGTGTACGTAAAATCCAACACAAATTCTGGGGACAAGATTTTTGTTCTGAACTGGTGGGACAATATTTATCCTCTGACGGATACACTTCCCACAACCGATCCTTGGATACCTCAACTTTCATGGTATACGGAATTGCCCGGAATTCAGGGAAAAATGGTTGCAGATTTAAAGACTTCAAAGCCAAAGTTGATTATTCTCAATCCTTATTCAGAGTCCGGGCTTTCAGCTTACGTTCCTCAAAAAGTTTACAATTACGTAATGCAAAACTATAAAATTAGCAATAAAGTTGACGGAATAGAAATCTTGAATGAAAAATGAGCTAATTTTGGCCAGTCAAAGCCCTGGTAAATTGAAAGAAAAAGTGGACGGAATAGAAGTATTGATTCAAAAGTGAAAATTGCATTCTTAAATATTTATCAGGATAAAGTTGGGAGGGGAGCGGAAACTTTTGTAACTGAACTTTCAAAGCGTTTATCCAAAAACAATAAAGTTGATGTTATTTCTCAGGATAAGACAATACCCAAGAGGGTGCCCGTACTTTGGAAACTCTTTTTGGACCCGCAGGGACTAATGATTTTCTGGTTCACTTTTAAAAACATTCCCAGAATTTTGAAAGAGAAATACGATATTGTTGTTTCTCTCAACGGTGGTTGGCAGCCGGCAATAATAAGGATTGTTACTTGGCTTTATGGAGGGAAAACGATTATTTCTGGGCAATCGGGAATCGGGTGGGACGATAGGAATAACCTCTGGTGTTTCCCAGATGCTTTTGTGGCACTTTCTTCAAAAGCATTATCTTGGGCAAAAAAAGCAATGCCTATTGTTAAATCTTTTTACATTCCAAACGGGGTTGATTTGGAACGTTTCAAACCTCAAGGAGAAAAGTTTAACACAAAACTAATAAAACCCATTGTTTTGGCAGTTGGGGCATTTACTGAACAAAAACGAATGGATTTGGTAATTAAAGCGGTTGCTAGATTAAAGAGGGTAAGTTTACTAATAGTTGGCGGAGCCGGAGATTTAAAAGAAAAGCTTACTGTTGAAGGAAAAAGGTTGTTGGACGATAGATTTGAAGTAATGAGTGTTCCTTTTACCGAAATGCCAAAAGTTTACAGAGTTGCCGATATTTTTACTTTGCCTTCAGCGTCATCGGAAGCTTTTGGAAATGTCTTGGTTGAAGCAATGGCTTCAGGGCTTCCTGTTATTGCAACAAATGACCCGATAAGGCGCGAGATAGTCGGTGATGCTGGAGTCTTGGTTGATCCGACAAATACAAATGAATATATGGCGGCATTACAAAAAGCGCTGAATACAAATTGGGAAGGTAAGCCCAGGAAGCGGGCAGAAAATTTTTCCTGGGATGAGATTGCGAAAAAATATGAAGGACTTTTCAAAAATATTAAGTAAGGAAGTTTTGATTTTGTTATTGATTTTTGTAACCGCCTTTTTTGTGCGTTTCTATAATTTTTCAAATAGGGTAACTTTTGGCCCTGAACAGGCAATTAGTTTGGAAACTTCGGCTAATATGATAAAGGATAAATTTTCTCTTCTTGGGATTGAGAATGTTCAGAGAACTACCTCGCAGGGGCTCAAAATATTTTCCGGAGCACTTTTTAGTTATTCTCTAATTCCACTCTTGTTAATTTTTAATTATCAGGCTTTGCCCATATCTGTATATTTTGCAGTTTTAAATATTGTTACTGGTTTGGTTTTCTATTTTCTTATCAAGAGAATATTTGGGATAAAGATTGCAATTTTTTCTCTAATCTTATTCCTATTTAGTAGCTATATGATTTATCACTCGCTTTTTATCTGGATTCTAAACTACCTTCCGCTTATCGGGGTTTTGTCTTTATTTTTTTTGTATCAAGAAAAGAAGAAATTTAGTTTTAGATCAGTTTTTTGGTTAGGGCTTCTTTCTGGAATTGGAGTCTCTTTGGAATATCTTTTTTTGCCGACTTATTTTCTGATGTTGTTTTTGGTTTTATATTTTTCTAAAAAACGTCTTGTCTCATTTATCGTTTTTTTCTTTTCTTCACTGATTCCAAATTTGCCGACAATTATTTTTGATGCGCGTCACAGTTTTTATAATATTCATGTTTTGTGGTTATATTTCCTTGATGTCCTGCGGTACCCGGGTATCTCAGGGGTTTCATACTATGATTTTCTGCAATTTTGGCCGGTGTTTGCGGTTTTGGCAGGGATATTGATTACTAAGGTTTGGAATAAAAATAAATTACTGGCAGTGGCGCTGACTGCCATCTATCTGTTTATAAATATTAGCTCCCGTCTTATTAATTGGAAAGGACCTACGGGAATGCCAAAGGATTTGACGATTAGTAATATTTATCTTGTTGCATCTGTAATCAAGAAAGATAATCCAATCAAATTTAATGTCGCTGTCATAAATGATTTTGATACACGGGGTCATATATTAAGATATCCTCTGGAGTTTAAATACAATTCGGTTCCTGACGGAGTGGAGAATTACCCGCAAGCGGGAATTCTTTATGTTTTGGCTCGGAAAGATTACAATTTTGACGAATCAAATGTTTGGGAAATTAAAGCCGGTGGCCGATATAAAATAACTAAACTTGCGGATGTGGGTCAGGAATACTCAGTTTTTAGATTAGAGAAATAGAAAGTATTATTTGGTAAATTTATATAATTTCAAATCTCCGAAATCTTTCTCCCACGCGATTTTTTTGGGGCCGGAGGCAGAAAATTCCCAACGATCCTCTTTATAGGTCTTATCCAGTGACGGAGTAATTATGTAAAGCATATCTATACGGTCGTAAATTTCTACAGGTTGCGGCTTAACTTTTGCGTTCCTCATCAAAAAAAACCTAAAGGATAACGAGCGTGCGTCTCCGAGAATATTTTCTGTAACATTGTATTTTCCTGTTGGATTATCCGAAACAATTGCTTTCGAGATTTCCTCAACCGTTTCCAGCGGGTAGTAATCTTCCGTTAAGTTGGGGTTGAGTTTGTGGGTAATAATTTTAACGGATGAAATTAGCATTGGAATAATCAAAATCAATGCAAAATAGGTGCTTAGCGATGCAATAAAGGCGACAAAAGAAATAATAAAAAGAGGGTAAGCAGATAAAATATACCTTAGACTTACTAGATGAAATTTTTCAAAAAACCATCCTATTAGTAAGCTAAGCAAAACAACGCTTATTAGTTCAAAATTTAATAACTTTTGTTTTTTTATGAGGAAAAAGGTAAAAACAATTCCAATAACAGAATCTATAAGTATTCTATAACTAAAGGCAATGTTAAATTGCTCCGGAAAGAAATATTCAGGAGGACCCAAGCCGAAAATGTAGAATAAAGTGTCCATTGATAGAAATGGATTTATTGTACGTTCTGAAAAAGTCGAAAATCCACCCAGACTTCCAATAAATGCTTTGATAAGAAAGAAGTGGTTTTTCAGTTCAAAAGCAATAAGTGGAGACGCCGCAAGAATAAAGCCTGCAATTGTAAAAATTACACACCTTTTATCTTTTTTGAAAAATAAAAAAATAATATATAACGCTATGGAGACTACATCCATATAGTGAAGGTTAAATATAATTCCCGAAATAATTCCTGCCAGAAAATATTTTGCTAGTGACTTTTTATATAGAAAGAAAAACCATACAAACACAGATAATGGAATTATTAGATTAGGATTCCAATACGACCTTGCCAGGGCAGTTGTAATCGGTGAAAAGGCGTATATAAAAGTGGACAAAAGCGCAAGACCCTTCTTCTTAAGAATCTCTTTTGATAAAAGAAAGAAAAAAGGAATTGATATTATGGTTAACGCAATGTTTATAAAAACCGAGCCGGCAGGGTCAAAATTGAAAATAAGAAGCCCCAGCAAGCCAAAATAATAGTACATAGACCCGAAGTATACCTGGATAGGGTTATTGCTAATTGTGTTTACGGGGGGCCCTATTACAGTAATTACTTTGTTTTGCCAGATCTCCATAACCCTTATGAGATCTCTTGCTGTATCGCCTGCCATGACAAAAGTTTGGCGTACCCTAAATGTGTAAAAAAATAAAGCAGCTAAGATGACAATAATCAAAAGAATATTTCTTTTAAGAAGATCTGACACAGGCATTATTATACTTCAAAAATAAGCTATAATTTCACTAATGGGTATTTCTGTCATTGTTCCTACATATAATGAAAAAGATGTGCTTGAGGAATGTATTGAGTCACTTGGTGCGCAAACGTATCCCGATTTTGAAACGATAGTGGTGGATGACGAATCAACCGACAAAACTTCCGAAGTTTTGCGGAATTTGCAATTAACAATTTCCAATTTTCGATTTTTCCAACAAGAACACAGGGGAGCTGGGGCTGCAAGAAATCTGGGAGCAAGACATGCGAGGGGTAATATTCTAGTTTTTGTTGATGCTGATATGACATTTGATAAAGATTTTTTGAAAAATCTTACAGCTCCGATAATCGAAGGTAAAGCTAAAGGAACTTTCAGTAAAGAAGAATATGTCGCCAATTGGGAGAATATTTGGGCAAGGTGTTGGAATATTAATGAAGATTGGGAACCAAAGCACCGCCACCCCAAGAATTATCCGGACCACCAACCCGTTTTTAGAGCGATTCTTAAAAGTGAATTTAATAAAGTCGGTGGATTTACCCCGGGTGGATATAATGATGATTGGAGTCTATATAAAAAACTCGGATACGAATCAATAAATGCTCCAAACGCTGTCTTTTATCACAAAAATCCATCAAGCTTGGCAGAAATATTTAACCATGCAAAATGGGTTGGTAAGAGAGAATATAAATTTGGGAAATTGGGAATGCTTATTGGTTTAGCAAGAACTTTCTTTCCCATTTCTCTAATTGTTGGTTTATGGAAATCGGTTGTTTCCCGTACCCCAATCTTTGTACTGTTCAAAATTGTTTACGATTGTGGAATTTTTGTTGGGATTCTGGAGTTTCTTATAAAAGGGAAAGGGGCAAAATGATATTTCTAGTATTAGGAATTGGTTTGGTTCTTCGTTTGATTTCGTTAAACCAATCGCTTTGGCTCGACGAAGCCACAACAGCACTTGTAGCGAAAATGTCACTTAGGGATATATTTTCAAAGTTTTTACCAGGAGATTTTCATCCGCCGCTTTATTATTTGATTATGAAAGTATGGACGGCAGTTTTTGGCTATTCAGAGATTTCTCTAAGAGCCCCCTCCGTCATTTTTGGCGTTTTGACTATTTATGTTGTTTATCTTATCGGTAAAAAAATTTATGACAAAAAGACCGCCGTCATAGCATCTGTCCTATTAGTTACATCCGGGCTTCATATATATTATTCGCAAGAAGCGAGAATGTACGGGCTGGCCACCCTACTTGTAGTTTATTTGATTTATTTATTTTTGCAGGAGAGTTGGATTGGCTTCTCAATTATTACTTGTCTTCTCGGGATGACTGATTACGTCTCACTTATGATCCTTCCTGCACTTTGGATATACGCGATTGTTAAGAAGCAAAATAAAACATGGTGGAAAAGGTTCTTAATTTCTCACATTCCACTAGTTGCCGTCTTTGCCGTCTGGCTACCGGTTTTTTTGCATCAGTTGAAAAATGGAGTTAATGTTGGTGTCACGGCTTCGGGATGGTGGAATATTTTGGGTCAGGTGACCGCTAAAAACATAGCGTTAATACCCGTAAAGTTTATTATTGGTAGAGTAAGCATAGATAATAAATTAGTTTACGGCTTGGTAATGGGGATAGTTGGAATAGTTTTTGCATATTTGATTATTAGAGCTAAGAAATTGCTTCTCGCTTGGGTTTGGCTCGGAGTTTCGCTACTTATCGGAATAATTCTTTCATTTTTCATTCCGACATTGAGCTATTTTAGGTACCTTTTTGCCCTACCAGCATTTTATCTTTTACTGTCTGCCGGGATCTCAACTATTAAGAAACCTTGGTTTGTCGTTACGATTGCTTTTGTTTTTTTGGTTAATTTGACTTCATCTTTTGCATATCTTTTACTGCCGCGTTTTTGGCGGGAAGATTGGAGGAGTTTGGTGAGTTTTGTTGAAGCCAGAAAAAGCAGGAACTCTGTAACAATATTTGTTGCAGATAGCAATATGGAAGCCTATCGTTATTACGCTCCTGATGCTAAAATTGCAGGACCGGAGGGAATAAAGAGTGGATATGACCATGTCTGGTTGATGAGATATGTTAAGGACGTTTTTGACCCTGGGGACAAGGCTGAAGCGAAAATTGAGAACCTTGGTTATAAGAAATTGGGAGAATATGACTTTAACGGAGTAGTTGTTTGGGAATATGCGAATAAATGAAAGAAAATCTGATCGATTATGATAGCTTGCCTATGCATAGTACCTGGGATGGTTCGTCAATTGGGCGTACGATAAATTGTGCCAGTTGTGAATACCTGGTCCCTGTGCTTAGAGATAGGGAGAGTTTGGAAATATGTGCTTGGGGGGTTGCGTGGAAAATTCTTAGCGAAGTTGGAAAACTGAGGAAGTGTTTTAAAATAGCCAAAAAACCGCCAAAGTACAGCAGTTTATATAATATTCAACAGAATCTGTGAAAATTGCAATTGATATTAGTCAAATTGTCTACGGAACGGGTGTTTCAATTTACACTAAGAATTTGGTGGAGAACTTGCTTAAGATCGATAGGGAAGACGAGTATATGCTTTTTGCAGGGGCTTTAAGGAGACGCCAAGATGTTCTTAGCGCTTTTCCACAGTCCCGTGTGTTTCCGATTCCGCCGATGTTGGCGGATGTTATTTGGAATAGGCTTCATATACTGCCAATAGAAAAACTGATAGGAAACGTGGATGTGTTTCATACATCCGATTGGTCTGAACCGCCCTCAAGTGCGTTTAAGGTGACTACAGTTCATGACCTTTATCCCTTTAAATTTCCGAAATATGTTTATTCGAGAGTTTTGGATATTCACAGAAGAAAAATAAGTTGGGTATTACAGGAATCCAAAAGGATAATCGTTCCTTCGGAATCGACAAAGAAAGATCTTCTGGAACTGGGCGCTAAGAATGATATCGTAAGGGTGATTCCTGAGGCGCCTTCTTTGTCAAAAGCGGGTGGATCCGAAGTTGATCTTGTTAAGAAGAAATATAACCTTCAAGGTGATTACGTGGTTGCTATCGGAGTTACACCGCTTAAAAACACCAAAAGAATAATTGATGCCTTTAATTTATCAAGGGCAGGAGAAGATCTCAAATTGGTTCTTGTTGGCAGACAATCCAATATTAAAGTAGAGCAGGAAAGAAACATTAGAATATTGGGTTACGTTCCCCAAAATGATCTGGGAGCGCTTCTAACAGGGTCTAGAGCCTTGATCTTTACCTCGCTCTATGAAGGATATGGAATTCCTATTCTTGATGCATTTGCCTGTGGAGTGCCGGTAGTTACCTCAAATACATCCTCTATGTCTGAAGTGGCCGGAAACGCAGCTGTACTTGTAGACCCGTATAATGTTAACTCTATCGCTGATGGAATTATGAAGGCCCTTAAAGGGCCTAAGGGACTAATTGAAAAGGGCTTGGTGCGGGTAAAGGATTTTTCTTGGGAGAAAACTGCGCAAATGACTTTTGACGTATATAAAGAGGCTAAAAAATGAGAATCGGGATTGATGGGAACGAGGCTAATGTAAATGAGAGGGTGGGGGTGAACACCTACACTTTCGAACTTTTGAAAAATTTATGGAAACTACAGGATGAGTGGAAAGATAAACACAAACTCATAATTTACCTCAAGAATAAACCCAAGGAAGATATGCCTAGGGAGACAGAGTGCTTCAGATATAAGGTAATAGAAGGTGATTCTTTATGGATACTGACCAGACTCATGCCAGATTTATTTTTTGCTAAAGCCAAGTGTGATATTTTCTTTTCTCCGAGCCATTATGTTCCGCCATTTGCCCCAATGCCCCGCGTGTGTTCAATTATGGACCTTGGATACCTCAAGTATACGACACAATTTAGAAAAAAAGACTTTTGGCAGTTAAAAATCTGGAGTGCTATTAGTATCTATGTATCAAAAGCGATCTTTGCGATATCAAGTAGTACAAAAAGGGATATTGTACGACACTATCCTTCAGCGGAGAGTAAAATTTACGTTACGCCATTAGCATACGATCCAAGTAAGTTTAATCCGGAAATTAGTGATAAGGATGTGCGACGTGTTAGGGGTAGGTACTCCATAGTGGATGACTATGTATTATATTTGGGTACGCTCAAGCCCAGCAAGAATATTGAAGGACTCCTTGAGGCATTTTCTTCTACCGCCGGGGTTAAACTTGTTATTGTGGGCAAAAAAGGATGGTTGTTCGAATCGATTTTCAGGAAGGTGAAGAAATTGGGGTTGGAAGATCGAATAATATTTACCGACTTTGTTGATGAGGAAGATAAGCCTGCATTAATTAAGGGTGCTAGGCTTTTTGTCCTTCCTTCATTCTGGGAAGGGTTTGGTTTGGATGTTCTGAATGCTATGGCCTGTGGTGTGCCTGTGGTGGCCTCGAATGTGGGTAGCTTGCCTGAGGTAGTAGGTGGGGCTGGAATTATCATTGACCCCTATAATATAGATAGTATAGCTACAGGTATAAAAGAAGTGCTTTTGGCATCCAAGGCGAAGTATAATAGTCTTATCAAGAAGGGTTTGGAACAGGCCAAGAAGTTTTCTTGGGAGAAAACTGCCAGGGAAACTCTTAGGGTTTTGGAAAATGTTAAAAGATAAAAACGGAAAGGCGTTGACATCGGGGGAAGTTGTTTCAAAGGTTTCGAATCGTTTTTGTAACTATATTCTGGATTTTGAGTTGATGGTTTTAAGGTGGGTTGGACATATTCCCTCCCATATATTTAGGAAATTTTTTTATTTTCTCGCCGGAATAAAGATAGGAAAGGGATCCGTAATTCATATGTGGGCGAATTTTTTTGATCCTTCCAGGATTGAAATTGGGGAGGATACTATTATCGGAGACCATGCCTTTTTAGACGGGAGAGCGTCTCTTAAAATCGGAAGTCATGTTGATATTGCATCAAGCGTTTTGGTTTACAACTCCGAACACGATCTAGATAAAGAAGATTTTTCTGCCAAACTGGAGCCGGTTGAAATAGACGATTATGTATTTATAGGTCCAAGGGTAATAGTTTTGCCCGGAGTAAAAATCGGAAAAGGAGCCGTAATTGGTGCCGGAGCGGTTATTACTAAAGATGTTCCAGATTTTGCGATTGTGGGGGGAGTTCCAGCAAAAATAATAGGAGAACGAAAAAACAAAGACCTTCACTACAAGCTGGGTCGAGCTAGACTTTTTCAATGACACCTAAAAGAATACTTATAGCTATCTTTGTGCTTTTCTGTGCCATATCCCTGGGCTATATATCACTTCCGAATTTTGATTTTCCCAAACCCCCCCCGGATTCGCTCCAATCACAAGAGCCAGGAGATACGGAAACGCCTTTAAGGCGGGCGTATTTCACCAATTACACAAGATCTCAGGTTTTGGATTGGTACAAGGGAGAATTTGAAGGATCGAGTTTTCTCGGAATTAAGCTTCCAACATACTTGATGAATTATCCTCCTGAGGATGCACAGACTATAATTCGTGATCAAACTAGGACCACTTTTTTACAAGAAGTGGTTCATCCGTTTCGTGAAAGTTTCTATATAAACGGTTTCGAACCGACAGCCGCTAAGGATGCAATATTTATTGGGGGTAAAGCTTGGAGGCAAAAAATAATTATTCGTTTTATACCGAGTTTGATTTGGGTTAGAATCGCAATTTTTGCCGGGACGGCTGTTTTCATGGTTATTTTGTTTGAAGCCTGGGTTGCAACTATTAATGATCTAAAAAAGGTTAGGATTAAACAATGAATAACAAAATTGATTTATCAATTGTAATAGTATCGACAAATATCGAAGACATGCTTCGTGATTGCCTTAAGTCGGTTTTTAATGCACTAAAGGGGATAAAAAGCGAAGTAATTGTTGTAGATAATGCCTCAACCGATAATACCCCGGATATGGTTGCTAAAGAATTTCCGGAAGTCATATTAGTAAGGAAGTACGAAAATCACGGGTTTGGCCAGAATAACAATTACGGTATGAAAATTGCAAAAGGCAGATATGTTCTTCTTCTTAACTCGGACACTTTGATAATTGATACGAATATTTTTAAAGAAATGATTGCATGGATGGATAGAAAGCCTGAAGTAGGACTAACAAGTTGTGCCCTTCTTAATTCGGATAGAAAAACCTATCAGGGTTCTGGAGGATTCTACCCAACTCTTTTTAGAGTCTTTGCATGGATGACCTTTATAGATGATATTCCGGGAATCGACCGGTTGATTAAGCCGTACCACCCTCTTCATAGCTGGTCGCCGTTTTACAAAGGCGGTGAATTTTTCAAAAAGTCTCACTGCCAAGATTGGGTGACGGGTGCATTCTTTTTGATGAGGAAAGAGGCAATGGATGAGGTTGGACTTTTTGACGAAGATTTCTTTTTATATGTTGAAGAAGTTGATTTGTCGGCAAGATTTGTTAAGTCAGGTTGGGGAGTTTGGTATTTGCCCCAGTGGAAGATAGTGCACTATGGTCAGGTTACAAATGGAAGTGAGCGGGCAATGATTTTTGAACTCCAGAACCTTAAACTGATGTATAAAAAACATGAGCCTGCTTGGAAGATACCTGTATTGACTACGATCTTGAAATTCGGAGTAATCTTGAGACTAATCGGATGGACACTTGTGGGTAAGCCTAACGTTGCAAAAATTTATAACAGCATTCTAAAAAATCACTTGCTTGACTCGTGAACAAACCGAATGCTGATATGTCATTTAGAAAAATGTCATGAAAAAGCTTTCACTGCTATCTGAAAAAATATCAAAATATTTAATAGCTGCAACTTTAATTATTGTTCCTTTGTTTCCAAAATTCCCCTTAATAAGAGTGCCTGGTACATATGTTGCAATACGTTTTGAAGATTTGCTTCTTTTGGCTCTGGCACTGATTTTAATACCAAAAGTAATCCTGAACTTTAAAAGTGTTGTGCGCGATCGCATAGTTATTGCCTTTTTAATTTTTCTCGGGGTTGGTTTTCTCGCACTTCTTTCTGGCGCCTTCCTTACGCAAACAGTAGACTTTCGTTTGGGAATATTTCATTGGTTAAGACGTATTGAATATATAACTCCTTTTTTTGCCGCATACATATTGATTCCCAGAAAAGATATTGTTGAGAATATACATTTTTACTTGAAAGTTTTGCTGATTGTAGTGGCTGTTGCTTTTGTTTATGGTTTTGGGCAACGTTATTTTCACTTCCCGGTAATCATTACGCAAAATGAGGAATATTCTAAAGGAACAGCTCTTCTTTGGACACCCGGGAGTCATATTAGTTCGACTTTTGCGGGTCACTATGATCTTGCGGCTTTTGTGGTAATGATGGTGCCGATGTTTTTGGCAACCCTTTTTGTTTTAAGAGGCAGGTTGACAAGATTATTTCTAGTTGGATCTTCGGCAACGGGCTTATGGCTATTAATTAATTCTGTTTCAAGAATTGCTCAGATATCTTACATTTTAGCCGTGTCTACCGCACTTTTAATGGTGGGGAAATTTAAAGGATTGGCATTGGTTTTGCTTATAAGCATATTTTTTATGGTGATGTCTTCGGGGTTAGATATGAGATTTGGCAGAGCAGTGCAGGTCATATATGAACGAATTACTGCGGGTAAGAGTTTTAGTTATCTGCAGTCTAATTTTATTGCACTTGCGGACGAGGTAACTCTGCCGGCTAGAGCTGGTGAGATTCCTGTCCCCACACCTACACCTGTGCCTATTCTACAGGATGTGTCAATTGCCATTCGCGTTAATGTTGAATGGCCAAGGGCGATAAGAGCCTTCATAAAAAATCCCATATTGGGAACAGGATACTCGTCTATAGATTTAGCCACTGATAACGATTATTTAAGGATGATGGGGGAAACCGGATTACTGGGGCTTTTTGCATTCTGGCTGATATTTTTTAGAATTGCTAAAGTTTTTGCCGGCGCGTTTCCACTTAATAAGAATTTATCTGGCTTGGAACTCGGCTTTTTTGCGGGGATATTGGGTGCTCTGACCGGAACGATTTTAAGCTCATTCTTTATAGACTTATTTGAAGCCTCAAAATTTGCTATAATTTTTTGGTTGCTTTTGGGATGTGCCGTTAATTTGGTAAAAAGTAAATCTTATGTTAAATAAAATTACTCGTATTTTAAGAGCAAGATTTTTTGAATATATTTTGTTGTCATTAATACTGATTTTGGGCTTTGTTGTGAGGCTTTACAAAATAAATAATCCTGTGGCTGATTGGCATTCATGGAGACAGGCCGATACGGCATCCGTAACAAGAACTTATATACGCGACGGGATAAATCTTTTGTTGCCCCGGTATCATGATATTTCAAGTATTCAGACAGGAATATTTAACCCCAACGGATATCGGATGGTTGAATTTCCAATTTACAATGCCATAAATGCGGTTATTGCAACCAGTTTTAAGTCGATTCCACAGGAAGTTTGGGGAAGACTTTTGACAATAGGCTTTTCACTTATAACATCGTTTTTTTTGTATTTGATTGGGAAAAAGCTGATGGGTAAATGGGGAGGAATCTTGGTAGCATTCTTCTATCTTTTTATACCTTTTAATATTTACTTTACACGCGTCATTCTTCCTGATCCTATGGCAGTAACTTTTGGTGTAATTTCGATCTGGGCTTTTATGATGTTTACCGATAAAGAAAATAATTTATTCCTACTTCTTTCGGGTGCGTTTTTTGGACTGGCGATGCTCATAAAACCTTATTTGGGCTTTTATCTTTTCCCAATAGGGTATCTTGCAATGAAAAAGTTCGGTTTGAAGGAGATTCTCAAAAACAAAAAGATTTGGGTACAGATTTTGATTTTTTCTCTTCTGGCTTTTGTTCCGTTTTTCCTTTGGCGCGTTTGGGAAAATAAATTCCTGGAAGGAATCCCTTTTTATTTATGGGCATTTAACGGGAATCTAATTCGCTTTAAGCCGTCGTGGTGGTACTGGATATTCGGGGAAAGATTGGGGCATCTGATTTTGGGATCTTTGGGGCTCATCCCCTTTGTTTTTGGGATTTTAAATACGAAAGGAAAAAATTTATTAATTCAGGCTTTCTTGGTAGGAGCCCTTTTTTATGTAATAGCTGTGGCGGACGCAAATGTGATGCATGATTACTACCAAATTTTGACAATTCCGGCTATTGCTTTAGCTCTTACCTCAGGAACAATTTATCTTTGGATGCAGACAGGTTTCAATAAAATATTGGCTAGAACCATCCTTATATTTTCTATCGCTGTAATGCTTATTACCGGATGGAATCAAATAGTCGGGGATTACGCAATTAATCACCCTGAGATTATCGAAGCGGGGAAGGAGATCGATAGGATTACTCCAAAAAATGCTTTGGTAGTTGCGCCTTATAACGGTGACACTGCGTTTTTATACCAGACGAACCGTTGGGGTTGGCCTGCCATTGACAATTCCATTGACAATATTATTAAAGAGGGTGCGAGTTATTATGTATCAGTTGATTTAGGGAGTGCAGACACAAAAATGATCGAGGCAAGATTTGCAACCACTGAAAAGACCAAAGATTACATAATTATTAATCTGATGAAACCCCTTCCTATCAAAAAATGAAGATATTAATGTTAACTCCGTATTTGCCTTTTCCGGATTCTTCAGGTGGGCAGATCCGCTCTTATAATTTGATCAAAGATTTAAGTAAGAAACATAAGATTACGCTTTTTTCTCTTATTAAAGACGACTCGGAAAGAAGATTTATTCCGGAACTAACCAAATACTGTTCTAAAGTTGAAGTTTTCAAACGTTCCCGATCTCCTTGGACTTTAAGGAATATTTTCTTGACCGGTTTTGGCCCATATCCTTTTTTGGTAATACGCAATCTTTCTCCCCAAGAAAAAAGCGCCGTTAAGGAAGAGATAGAGCGGGTGCATTACGATTTAATACACGCGGAGACATTTTATGTCATGCCCCACATTCCCAGTACAAATATTCCGATTCTGCTTGTGGAACAAACGATAGAATATTTGGTTTACAAGCATTTTGTTGAAGGGTCAAAGAATATTCTTTTGAGATTAGTTTTATCGATTGATGTAGCCAAACTGCGCTTTTGGGAGACGAATTTCTGGAAAAAGGCAGACGGTGTGGTTGCTGTATCCGAGTCTGATAAGAAGGAGATGTTAAAGTTAGTTCCTGGTCTTAAAGTAAATTTGGTTCCGAATGGTGTAAATCTTGATTTTTTTGAAGAGAAGAAAAGCTGGTCGCCACGGCGACCAAAAATACTTTTTATTGCAAATTTCAAATGGTTGCAAAATGTTGAGGCGGCAAAAATTCTTCTGGACGAGGTCTTTCCATTTATCCATGCAAAAAACCCCAACGTTAAGGTTTGGATTGTGGGACAGCATATACCCAAGGAAATTCTTGAGCGCAAATCTTGCGATATTGTCATAGATAATTTGAAGGAAGATGACCAAAAAGGAATAAGGAGGGCGTATTTTGAATCCTCCGTTTTTGTTTCACCCCTAAAGGGTCCCGGTGGAACCCGACTCAAACACCTGGCCGCAATGGCTGCAAAGTTGCCGCTTGTAACGACTTCTGTTGGGGCGGAAGGGTTAGAAGCAATAGACGGTAGGGAAATTATTATTCGAGACAAACCGGAAGATATGGCAAGTGCTGTTCTGGATGTTTTGGGTGATGCGAAACTTGCAGAAAGGATTGCAGGAAGTGCCAGGAGGCTGGTTGAAGAAAAGTTCAGTTGGTATAAAATGGGTGAGTATTTGGACAAAATATATGAAAAAACCAGAACTTTCGGTAATAATTCTTAATTACAATACAAAAGAGCTCTTGGAGGATTGCCTTAACTCGGTTAAGGCGCATATGGATGAGGTACCGATGGAGATAATAGTTTCGGATAATGCCTCAACCGACGGAAGTGGTGAGATGGTTAAGAAAAAGTTTCCTTGGGTAAAATTTATTGAAGGACCAAATGAGGGTTTCTCCAAAGGCAATAACCGTGCAAGACCGTTTGTTAAAGGGAATATGGTACTTTTTCTTAATCCCGACACGGTTGTTCACAAAGGTGTTTTTGTAAAGACCATAGGATACTTGAAAGAGCATTTGGATGTTGGGGCAGTAACCTGTAAGTTGGTTTTGCCTAGCGGCAAGATGGATAAGGACGTAAGACGTAGATTTCCGACTCCTTGGATTGCGTTTCAGCACTTAGTGCTCAGCATGAATAAGGCGTATTGGTATGAAGATATTCCGGAAGATGCTACACACGAAGTGGATGCAATCCAGGGGGCGTTCTTTTTAACCTGGAAGAAAATTTTGGATAAAGTAGGCTGGTTTGATGAAAATTATTTCTTTGACGGGGAGGATGTTGATCTTTGCTACCAAATCCACAAGGCAGGGTATAAATTGGTTTATTATCCCGAGGTAACTGTAACTCATCTGAAGGGTGTAACCAAAGGCAAAGTGGAAAAATGGAAATATAAAGTGTCTCCTCAGCAAAGAAAAAAACTGCGTCTTGCCGGGGTTGTCTCAATGGAGAGGTTTTTTAAGAAGAATCTTTGGAATAAATATCCACTCATTTTTGATTATTTTGTCCTTGTCGGCATAAATGTGTTTAAAATTGTTAGATATATAAAGGTTGCACTTTTGTCTTCTTATTAATGAAAATCCTAATTGACGGGCGTTTGTATGGTATGGAGAATGCAGGTCTGGGGAGGTATTTAATAAACCTTGTTAATGAATTAAGCAAAGTTGATGCAAAGAATAATTACATTTTACTTCTTCGTAAAAAATATTTTGATAATTTGAATTTACCGGTTAATTGGAAGAAAGTACTTGCAGACTTCCGTCATTACAGTTTAATGGAACAGATTAAGCTTCCTGATTTAATAGGAAAAGAAAATCCGGACATAGTTCATTTTCCACATTTCAATGTTCCTGTTTTTTACTCCGGTAAGTATATTGTGACCATACATGACATGCTAATGCATAAGAGTGTGGGGTCTGAGGCAACTACCCTGTCCCCGCCTTTGTATTTTTTTAAAAGGTTGGGATATAGATTGGTTTTTGATAATGCCGTAAAACGTTCTAGGGCAATTATTGTTCCCAGTCAGTCGGTTAAAGAGGAGCTAACTAAATCCTATAAAATCCCCGAGAATAAAGTTTTTGTAACCTACGAGGGGGTTGAAGTTAAAATTGCGGCTCCCATGAGGGAAACCGTCAAAAAGCCGTATTTTGTTTATGCAGGTAATGCCTATCCTCACAAAAATCTCAAAAGATTAATAAAGGCGGTAGTTTTATTGAACAAAAATTGTAATCAATCGGTAATTTTGGCAATTGCATCATCGAGGGGAATTTTTACTCGGAGATTGGAGAAGATCCTTCGAGCTCAAAAAGCCGGTGAATATGTAAAGTTACTTGGTTTTTTACCCGATGAGGAGCTTTTTGCATTGTATGGGAATTCGATAGGTTTTGTTTTTCCTTCGCTCTCAGAGGGTTTTGGCCTACCGGGACTTGAGGCAATGGCTTCCGGGACTTTAGTTCTTGCCTCGGATATTGCCGTTTTTAAGGAAATTTATAAGGACCATGCATTTTATTTTAATCCACTGGATGTTTCCTCAATCGAAAAAACGATGGAAAATGTTTTGGGAGTGGGTGGAACTTTGCGTACGGAAGAAATTGAAAGAGCAAAAAACTTTGTAAAACGCTACTCGTGGGCTAAAATGGCGAAAGAAACTTTGAAGATCTATGAAGAAAGTTGCAATAGTATACGATCGGGTAAATAAATGGGGTGGGGCGGAAAGAGTCCTGCTTGCTCTTCATGAGATTTTTCCCGATGCGCCGCTTTACACTTCTGTTTACGATTCGAAAAAAGCCCCTTGGGCCAAAGTTTTTCCGGAAGTGAAAACATCGTTTCTTCAGAAATTTCCACTTGCCTCGTCAAATCACGAAATTTTGCCCGCTTTAATGCCTTTGGTATTTGAGTCATTTGATTTTTCGGGTTTTGATCTTGTTATATCGGTAACGAGCGAGGCAGCAAAAGGGATTATTACAAAGCCTAGTACGAGACATATTTGCTATTGTTTGACTCCGACACGCTATCTTTGGAGCCATAATAGTCTCTATTTCCAAAACCCTATAACAAGTTTTATTTCAGGACCGATAGTTAATTACCTAAAAAGTTGGGATAAAGTAGCGGCTTGGAGGCCTGATGAAATGATCGCGATTTCGACGGAAGTGAAAGATAGAATTAAGAAATATTATAGTAGAGAATCGGAAATAATATTTCCGCCCATAAATACTACGGTGATACGTATCAATAGAGTGAAAGGTGGAAAATATTATATGCTTGTAAACCGGTTGGTGAAATATAAAAAAGTTGATTTGGCAATTGAAGTATTTAACAAACTTGGGTTGCCACTTGTTATAGTTGGAACAGGAAGGGAAGAAGAGAAATTAAGACGGAAAGCAAAAAATAATATCAAATTTGTTGGCCTTGTTTCCGAAAAAGAATTGGTAAATTATTATCAAGGGGCTAAAGCTTTAATAATGCCGCAAGAGGAGGATTTCGGAATTGTCGCAGTTGAGGCGCAAAGTTCGGGAGTTCCCGTAATAGCTTATAAAAAAGGGGGGGTATTAGATACCGTAATTGACGGTAAAACAGGTATTTTGTTTGATCAGCAAAATGTAGAATCATTGACAGAGGCGATAGAAAGATTTGAAAAAACCAATTTTGTAGTTGATAATCTATATACGAATTCCAAGAGATTCTTGAGAAAGGTTTTTGAAAAGAGATTCTTGGAACTCGCGAGGCTAGGTGGTAATATATTGAAATGAAAGTTGTAATTTTTTGTGGGGGGTTTGGAACCAGAATGTGGCCTGCAAGCCGCAAAAGCCTGCCTAAGCAATTTTTTCCTCTTATAAAAGGTAAATCTTTTTTTCAAACCACATACTCTAGGTTTAGAAAATTATTTAAGCCGGAGGATATTTTTATTTCGACAGAAAAGCGCTATGTTTCTCTAGTTGTGAAGCAGGCGCCAGAAATTCCTAAAGGGAACATTATTGGAGAGCCAGAAAGAAAAGATAATTTGGCAGCGGTTGGACTTGTTACCGCGATTTTGGAAAAAAGGTTTCCGGGGCAGGTAATGCTGGTTTCTTGGAGTGATCATTTTATCGGTGATGAACAAACTTTTCTTGATGCGATGAAAGCAGCAGGGGAATATGCTCAAAAAACCGGCCTTATTGTGAGTGTTAATGAAAAACCGAAAACTCCTACTACCCAAAATGAGTGGGTAAAAACCGGAGAAGTTGTGGCGGAGGAGGGTCGGTTTAAATTTACAAAAATAGTGGAGACGATCAAAAGACCAGAACTTCCAGTAGCAGAAAAAATGTTTAAAGAAGGCGGCTACATGATAAATACAGGATATAGAGCCTGGCGAACAGATGTAATGCTTTCCTATTTTGAGAAATATCAGCCCGAAATGTATAAGGGGCTAAAAAAAATTATGGAGGCCGACGGGACGAAAAACGCAGAAACTGTTACTACGGAGATTTATCATGAGTTTATAAAAGACTCAATTGAGTTTGGAATTTTTGTACATCTTACGAAGGACAAGAGTGTGACAATTCCTACAGATTTCGGATGGGAAGATGCCGGAACGTGGGAGCTTTTTTATAAGGCTATGAGAATTAATCAGAATCAGAATGTTGTGGAAGGAGAGGCTTATGTAAAATTTATTGATGCAGGTAGCAATTTGGTAATAGGACCCAAGGGAAAAGTAATAGGAGTGATTGGTTTAAATAATGTTGTTGTTGTTGATACTCCAGATGGGCTATTGGTAAGTGGCATGACTGACTCGAGCAAAACAAAAGAGCTTTTCAGTATCTTGGAAGAAGAAAAACCCGGGAGCGTGGAGTAAATATGCTATACGATTTTGTCAAAAGAACAATGGATATTGCCCTCTCAATATTCTTGATAATTCTTTTTTCCCCGATAATGCTTCTTACAGCAATTATTATAAAAATTACCTCTCCGGGGCCCGTACTTGTTGAAAAGACAAATTCGCATATGAAGCGCATTGGTAAAGATGGAAAAATATTCAGACTCTACAAATTCCGTTCAATGCCTGTTAACGCGGATTATTTGTTAACTCGTGACCCGAGGTTTAAGAAACTTTACAACGAATATAAAAAGTCGAGTTTTAAGCTTCACGAAGATCCCCGAGTGACAAAGTTTGGCAGGTTTATAAGAAAATACTCTATTGATGAGATGCCCCAACTTTTTAACGTTTTCACAGGGGAAATGAGTCTTGTGGGGCCAAGACCTTATCATGCGGACGAGATTGAGGAACAACAGAGAAGATACTCCGGGACTCAACAATTTGTAAAGGAAACTCAAACTGTAAAACCGGGAATTACCGGTTACTGGCAGGTGATGGGAAGAAGCAACATAAATTTTGACAAAAGGATAAAAATGGATGCAAATTACGCAAGAAAAAAATCTCTATGGATGGATATTCTTATTATTCTAAAGACTCCTTTGGCTATGATTAGCGGTGTCGGAGCTATGTAATATGTTGTATTATGAATAATATGCCTGGCGGGAGTGGTTCATTGCCTAAAATTAGTTTGGAAAACAGTTCGGAGAATAAATCCACCGAGGCTTCAATTTTGGTTCCAAGAATAGATGTTTCTCAAAATGGAAATGTATTAGAAGTGACTGACCCAAAGGTAAAAAGTGCCGTTTGGTTAACTTTAGCGGGACTGATAATTGTCTTTTTGGTTTATAACCTGATTTCTGGTTTTTTAATTTATCAGAAAGGAATGAAACTTGTTACGAGTATAGGTAAACTTTCTGATTCGGCGAAATCCAAGGATCTTGGAAAAATTAAAGCTGAGATTGATGATACTAGAAATTCCCTGAACGGATTTGGTTCAACTTATAAACTTATTGCCTGGGAAAAGTTTATCCCGGTTGCCGGGCCCTATATAGGCGATGCCAGCCATGCTATTAAAGCGGGACAGGCCGGTCTTGATGCAGGAGAAAACGTATTGACAGCCATTCAACCTTATGCGGACCTTTTGGGTTTTAATGGTGGTTCAACAAATGTCTTGGCGGCACAAACTGGGGAGCAAACAACTCAACAAAGAATAAACTTTGTAGTTAATACAATTCCGAGTCTCCTTCCCAAAATTGATTCTATATCAAGCGAGGTTAAAATAGTTCAAGATGAACTTTCGCAGATAAACCCTGATAGATACCCGGACAATTTTCGGGGAAAACCAATAAAATCCCAAATAAAAAGTGCACAGAACTTAGTTAGTGAAGCGGCAACGTTTATTGTTAACGGGAAGCCATTTATACAATCTGCTCCATATCTTCTTGGAATGGATTCGCCGCGTACTTATCTCGTTCTTTTCCAAAATGATAAGGAACTAAGACCCACTGGAGGGTTTATGACAGCTTATGCGATTATGAAAGTCGATAAGGCGAAATTTAACCCGGTTTCTAGTAGCGATATCTATACTTTGGATGCCCAGTATAAACCTTCCATTCCGGCGCCTGCCCCGATTATTCACTATATCAAAGGTCCTTATGTGTTGTCCCAAAACTGGAGGCTCAGAGACATGAATTGGTCACCGGATTTTGCTACAAGTATGCAAACTGTTCTTCCGGCTATCAAACAAGTGGGTATAACCAATATAGATGGAGTTATAGCAGTAGATACACAGCTTCTTGTGAATTTGCTGGATGTGATAGGACCTATCGGAGTTCCTGGATTCGGAAACTTTAGTACCAAAATTGACCCGCAGTGTAACTGTGCCCAGGTTATTCATGAACTTGAGGCTTTTGCTGACGTTGAAGGGCCGATTATATGGGATCCTGTGACAGGAAAAATTATTCAAAGGCCGCCAAATTCCGATAACAGGAAAAAGATAATAGGGCCTTTAATGAACTCTATATTGGCAAACGCGCTGGGACAACCAAAGGACAAACTTTCGGATCTCGTACAAGCGGCATTTAGATCGTTAATTGAGAAGCATGTACTTTTTTACATTCTGGACCAAAACGTTGAGATAGCTGTTACCGATTTCGGTGTGGGTGGGGAAATTAAAGATTACACAGGTGACTATCTTCATATTAATGATGCTAACCTTGGAGGAAGAAAATCAAACCTCTACGCATCTGAGGAGGTGCAACAGGATATTCAGGTTTCCGGAGATGGAAGTGTAACCAAAACGGTTACGATTATATACAAAAACCCCCAGAGTCAGGATGGATGGCTTAATTCAGTTCTTCCCGACTGGGTTAGAGTCTATGTTCCCAAGGGAAGTCAATTAATTACATCTGAAGGTCTGGAAGCAAAACAAGACCCTTACGAAGATTTGGGTAAAACTGTTTTTGCCGGGTTTTTCCAACTTAGACCGGAAGGGGTTTCAAAAGTTACATTCCAGTACAAGCTGCCATTTAAGGTATCCGGGCAGTATAGTCTTCTTATACAAAAACAGCCGGGTACCGACGGATTTTTGTATACAGTGAATCTGGGTAAGCACTCCGAGGAGTTTTATCTAAAAGCAGACAAAGAGCTAAAAATAGGAATTTAGTATAATGCGAGAATAACAGACATGGTCTGATATAATCTTCAATTATGAAGCCTCGGACTTATACTTCAGAAGGAATTGTTCTAGCCAGACGTAATTTTGGAGAAGCAGACAGGATACTTGTTCTATACAGCAAAAACTTTGGTCGCATTAGTTTAGTTGCCAAAGGAATACGGCGTCTGAAGAGCAGAAAAAGAGGCCATGTCGAAGTTTTTAATAATGTTAAGTTTCAGGCAGCAAAGGGACGGGGACTGGATTTGATGACTGAGGCGGAAGTAGTTGAAGATTATAAAGAAGTAAGAGAAAGTTTAAGAAAAGTTTCATTAGCCTACTATCTGATGGAGGTAGTCGGCAGAATTACCCGCGAAGGGGAAGAAAATAGTGAAGTTTATAATTTGCTTCTTGATTCTTTGGAAAAATTGAAAACAGCAAAAATGCTTAAAAAGTTGCGCTTGGATTTCATTACGGATTTGTTAATAATATTGGGTTACTGGCCAGAGGGTAGAGTTCTTCTGGATCCTGATGGAAAATTGGAAGAAGTTATTGAGAGGCAGATTTATTCAAAGAGGGTAGGGAAAAGAATGGTAGAATAAAAATTACCAGGAGATATTATGGAAGGCAAAAAAAACATCCTCACTGTTATCGGACTTAAAGTTGAATTTGATAATCACACAATTTTGGATGATGTCAGTTTTGAGGTCGGCCGTGATGATACTCTGGCAATAATCGGTCCTAATGGTGCGGGAAAATCAGTGCTTTTCAGAGCGCTTTTGGGGCTAGTTCCTTATAAGGGAACGGTTATCTGGAGTCCTGATGCAAAGATTGGATATGTTCCCCAAAAACTTGCGGTTGCAAAAGATCTTCCATTAACCGTAAGTGAATTTCTGCATTTTAAGGAAAAGAACCAGGCAAAAATCCTTGAGGTTATTGAATCTGTTGGTTTTATGAAAGAAGCGGAGCATTTGCATAATGATATAAGAGTATTGAATACCCGCTTAGGAGACCTTTCTGGAGGGGAACTCCAAAGGGTATTGATTGCATATGCCTTGCTGGATGATCCTAACGTTCTACTTTTCGACGAACCAACCGCGGGGGTTGATATTGCGGGTGAAGAAACCGTTTATAGTCTAATTCACAAGCTCCAGGCAGATGAAGATCTAACAATTATATTTATTTCTCATGAGTTGGGAGTTGTTTATCAATATGCGACTAATGTTTTGTGTCTCAACAAAGAAAATATTTCTTTTGGGCCGCCGATGAAAGTTGTTAATAAAGTAAACCTTGCGAAATTGTATGGCGAAGAGGTTCACTTGCACAAACATTTAGAAGAACATCATCATGGATAATAATTTGCTATTTTTACTATTTATTGGGGTACTTGTGGGAGCGGCTTCGGGATATTTAGGAAGTTTTATGGTTTTGAAAAGAATGTCACTCGTGGGAGACGCGCTAAGTCATGTAGCCCTGCCCGGGATTGCAATTGCCCTGACCTTCGGTATTAACCCCATGGTTGGGGCACTGGTTGCCTTAGTAATTGCAACTTTCGGGGTTTGGTACCTAAGTGAACATTCGGAAGTTTACCCTGAAGCTTTGGTCGGAGTATTTTTTACTGCTAGTCTTTCAATAGGGCTACTACTTACTCCGGAACCGGATCTCCTTGAGGCGCTTTTTGGTAATATCGATAGAATCGGCATTTTCGATGGAATAATGGTGGTTGCCGGTGCGGCGTTGATATTTATTGTTACTGCTGCTGTCTCCGAGAAACTTATATTAGGGGTAGTATCGGAAGATCTTGCGAAATCCCAAAAGATCAATATCGGCAAGATCAATTTGATTTACCTACTTTTGGTCGCCCTAGTTGTCGCTCTGGGAGTTAAGTTCTTGGGCACTCTTTTAACCGGTGCGATGGTTATTATTCCGGCCGTTACTGCTAAAAATTTGGCAAAAAGTATTAGAAATTTCCAGACACTGGCATCGGTTTTTGGAGTAATCTCAGCGGTTGTCGGAATTTTAATTGCTAAGAGTTTTGGGATTTCCTCTGGGCCAGCCGTGGTTTTGACTGCAGTTCTTCTTTTTATCTTCAGTTATTTATTCAAGAGATATTAGTTGGCATCAATTTGGACTTTCGTGTAAACTGTTAAGCACAGAATGAGTATATTTGAAGTAGTTTTTGATACTGAAACGAAAAATTTTTTTACTGATGTTGAAGGGTATGATCCTGCCAAACTCGGTGTATCGATAACTTCACTTTATTGGCGGAGGCTTGACGAAAATCTTAAAGAAGTTGATGGGAAAATGGAAAGTTTCTGGGAGAAGGATTTTCCCGAAATGTTCAGATTATTTGAAAAAGCAGATAGAATAATTGGTTTTAACTCAATTAATTTTGATGTGCCTGCGCTTTCCCCCTATCTTCCGGGGCATTGGCCGAAACTCAAACATTTTGATATTCTTGCGCAAATAAAAAATGTGGCCGGTAAACGGATGTCACTAAACTCTTTGGCAAAGGCGACTCTTGGTATCGCGAAAAACGATAAAGGGGAAAATGCTATTAAATACTGGCTTGCTGGAGATCCGAGGTCGTTAGCCAAACTTCAGAAATACTGTGAGATGGATGTGACAATTACCCGTGATATTTACGACCATGTTCTCAAAAATGGTTTCTTGAAATATATTGATTTTTGGAATGAAACCCGTGAAGTAAAACTGGATTTTTCATACCCTAAAAATGATACTCCCACCGTCCAAAGCAGTTTGTTTTGAGTAAAATTAATTTAATCTTCTTATGCTTACCAGGGTTTTTATCTCGTTTTCGATTTCAATATCTTCTGTATTTAGTATCTTATCTCTACTGGCAATTTCGTCTTTTGCTGCTTGACAGTTACTCGCCACATCAATATCTTCGGGGTCGGCGAAGGTAACTTTACTAAATAAACAGCCCGACTCGTAGGGACAGCTTGTTGCATTGCTAAAACCACAAGCTCTAAGCTGATCGTATATTTCGCACATTACACGAGCATTTTACATCAATTTGATTTACTTTTCTGCTGCCTCTGCCTGCAGTGCTTCCTCTTTGGTTTTGTGAATTGTACCATCGGGGTGGTGCGCCGGAGAATAGATAGTGTAAAGTTTCAATTCTTTTTCGTTCGATGCATTAATGATGTTATGATAACTTCCCGCAGGTACGATTACACAATCTCCTGGCCCTCCTGAGAACTTTTCATCCGAGATTATTGCCTCCCATTCTCCTTCCTCAAATCTCAAAAATTGGTCGTTATCGGGATGAACTTCCATTCCAATTTCCTCCCCAGGTTTAAGACTCATAAGTACCAATTGAGAATGCGGGCCTGTATAAATCACATGCCTGAAATAAGTGTTTGCAATTGTATCTTTTTCTAAATTTCCTTTGTATCCTGCCGTATTTATCACCCCCAACCTCTTTCTACATTGTATACTAATATTGTAATGAAATTTGTTTTCAAGTTCATTTTAACCACTTTATTCATTCCGCTTTTTTTACTTTTTCTTGCCGGTATCACTGTTAGATTTCAGTTTTTGGAAGCATCCTTCTGGGAAAATGCTTTCAGTACGAACGATACGTATTCCAAACTTTCGGTCTCCGTTAGTAGAAGTTTGGAATCTAAGACGATTGCGGAAGGCGGAAAAAGTAGCGACATAAAAATATTGACAGATCTAATATCCCCGGAAAATTTAAAGGATGTGATCGATAAGAATATTATTAATATTCTGCAATATGCCGATGGACGTGCTGATGAATTTAACGTATATGTCCCTGTGAGTAAAATCCCCAAATCGCTTCTTTCAAAAAGTTTCGACAAGGTTACTGAACAAATGAGCTTGGTGGCCCTGCTTAAAGAATTTAATGTGTCTGGGGTCTCTGTTGCACAAATCCAAACGATTTCCCATATCGGGTTTGGGTCATGGGTTTTTCTTACTATCGCAACCCTACTGCTTTTTTTGTTGCTGTATCTTCTCTTTCTTTGTACAAATCGTGGTAAAAGGTTGATTGCCCCGGGGCTGGCATTGATTATATCGGGGATATCCGTGCTGCTTGTAACGGCTTTAGGAATAATCATTCAGATTAGTTGGACAAAGGATTTGGTGGGTAGTTCCAACCTGGGAGATTCGCTGATTGGGGCAGTTGTGCCGCCGATTATCCAAGATGTTTTAAGGATGTGGTTATCGTTTGCTGTTGTTGCAATAATTTTAGGGGTAGCCTTGTTATTTTTGATAAGACCGGTATATAATAGACGCAAATGAAGTACTTTATTGCAGTTTTTGTCACTGCTATCGTAGTTTTTTTAGGCGCGACTGTTTACTACAAAGGGCTTCCGACTTTTCCCCAGTACAGCAAAAATTCTGCTTCAACCCAAAGTGGCATTCCAGTGTCTTCACAAGAAACTATGCCGAGCCCTCAGGCTACGGTAACTCCTGCCCCAACTGACGAGTCTGCGATCCTTATAGCTGCGATTAAAGCTGCTCTTGTTGTAAAACACGGTCCCGATGCGGAGTCTCTTAACGTTATGGTTTCGAAAATTGAAGGAGATTATGCTACCGGTGGTGCCTCGGCACAGGGCGGTGGGGGGATGTGGCTGGCGGCAAAAGTTAATGGGGATTGGAAGTTGGTGTGGGATGGAAACGGACAAATAAACTGCTCAGACCTTGCCCTATACCCGGTGTTTCCCAATGATTTGGTTTCTGAATGTTGGGACACGGTAAATCTGAAAATAATTAAGAGATAAATATGTCCCTCGACAAATATTCCGCTACCTGGGTATCTCATTCTTCAATTTCCGATTTTTTAAAATGCCCACGCGGATACTTTTTGCGCAATGTTTATAAAGATCCGAAAACTGGACATAAAATTTCGGTTGTCACTCCTCCTTTGTCCCTGGGAGCCGCGGTGCATGAGGTTATAGAGTCTTTAGCGGCGCTTCCGGTTGAAAAAAGACTGGAAGTATCTTTGGTAAAAAGACTTGACTCTATTTGGCTAAATGTTACAGGTAAGAAAGGCGGGTTTAGGAATCATACAGAAGAGGTGGGCTATAAAGACAGGGCGACTAAGATGCTTATTAATTTACAGGAAGACCCCGGTCCAATATTAAGGAAAGCCATAAAAATAAAATCGAGTATAGGACTGCCGAATTATTGGTTAAGCGAGGAGGACAATATAATTCTCTGTGGTAAGATTGACTGGCTGGAGTATTTGGAAAACAGCAACTCTGTTCATATTATAGATTTCAAGACGGGGAAAAACGAGGAAAGAGAAGATTCTCTTCAACTGCCTATTTATTTGCTTCTGGCAACAAATACCCAGAGCAAAAAAGTCGAAAAGGTCAGCTATTGGTATCTTGATAAAGATGACGGAATTGTTGAGAAAAGATTGCCTGATGCCAAAGAATCTTTTGAAAAAGTTTACAGTATTGCAAGAAAAATAAAGCTGGCCCGCCAAATAAAACGTTTTAAGTGTCCGAAGGACGGATGTCCTTTCTGTTGTCCGCACGAGAGAATCTTGAAAGGGGAAGGCGAAAAAGTCGGAGTGAGCGATACCAGACAGGATATTTACATTCTTCCGGATTAGTTACTAATGTTATTGTTTATGTAGTTTTTAGTCTCTGAAAAGTTAAAATTGCCGGCCTTTGGAATTAAAATATATTGTCCGTCATTACTAGTACCTTCGTTTAAAACATTATCTGTCGTTAACTGAATTTGGGCTATTTTGTATTTGCCCGGATCTCCAAATACATTAATTAACGTTTTTATAGTACCCGCTGTTAAGTCGGTTCTGACAATGTTAGAAAGGGTGTTAATGGTATTGTCCAATTTTCCTACAGATTTAAGCGAAATTAGTTTATTTTCGATTCCGATTAGCACTGCAAGTTGTCTAAGGCTTCTCCCGAAATCGCTATCACCGTGCCGTGAGCGGACAAATTTTAGGGCAGTGGTTCCATCAAGGTTTATTGGGCCTTTATCAAAATGCAAGTGCTCATACCTGCAGGTGAACTGTTTCTCAAGATTAAATCCGGTGTACTGCGCTTTGAAAGCATTGATTTGGTCTTCGGTAAATCCGCAGGTGTTATTTTCCTGTCCGGTAATAGGGTAAAAAGCATCATCAAAAGTTTTGGGAACGTCAACTGTTATTCCGCCGAGATTATCGATAATTTTAGTAAAACCTCCGAAGTCTACCGAAACAAAGTAATCAATGTGTTGACCTATTATATTTTGAATAGTGCTGCCTACGTTTTGGAATCCATTTACCCCCGCCTCAGCATTTATTTTGCGGTTTCCCGGAACCCAAAGGTCTCTTGGCACCGAAATTAATGTGGCTTTTCCTGTGTTTGTGTCAACATGCACGATTATTATGCTGTCGGTTAGATATGATCCTGAATGTCCCGCTCCTCCGTAACCCAGGAAAATCAAATTAAAAACTCCTTTGGGGTTGGTTATTGGTGCGGGGGTTGCGTTTGAAAAAGAAGTTGGGCCGGGGGTGGAAGTGGAAGCAGGTTTTTTAACGAATACTTTTGAGAAAGTGAGTGTAAGGAATGTTACTGCGAAACCCAAGATAAAAATACCGGCCAGTAATAGTCCCAAGAATATTTTTTTCATATTGAATATCATTATACAGGAGGGCTAATATATATTAATGCCCAAGCTTCTGAAAATTATTTTGGCTATTTTGGCTTGTCTGACTGTCGGGTTTTTTGGAAATTTTTTCACTTTAAGCTCGATTCCTACATGGTATACAATACTAGTTAAACCCTCTTTTAATCCTCCCAATTGGATTTTTGGACCGGTTTGGACAACTCTCTACATATTGATGGGAGTTAGTGTAGCTCTTGTTTGGCAAAAGGGTCTTAAAACACGAAGAGTGCGGGACGCGATTTATTTGTTTGGTGTTCAGCTTGCCCTCAATGCCATCTGGTCTCCGATATTTTTTGGATATAAAAATATATTTCTTGCTCTAATTGTGATAATTCTTATGCTTTTCTTCATAATAAAAACTATTGTTGCGTTTACTAAGATAAACAAAACCGCATCACTTTTACTTTACCCTTATGCCATCTGGGTAAGTTTTGCCACGATTTTGAATTTTTCTATTTTGATTTTAAATAGATAAAGAAGGGGGTGAAAATAAATGAAATTTGATCCAAAGACCGTGGGCCTTTATGCAGGAGTTTTGCTTGCTGTTTGGCATGCCCTTTGGGCTTTGCTGGTATATTTGGGGTGGGCGAAGGGCCTACTAGATTTTGTCCTTAATCTGCATTTTATAAAAAATCCCTATGTGATTAAGCCCTTTTCTATTGGTACGGCGGTGACGCTTGTTGTTTTTGTTTTTGCGGTCTGGTTTGTCTTGGGGTATGTAGCCACACTTGCTTGGAACAAGATGCAAAAGGGAAAGTAAAGCTGGTATACTAAGCGTATGGATTTGATGGAAAAAATTGTCGCCTTAGCCAAGAGGCGTGGTTTTGTTTATCCTTCATCTGAAATTTATGGTGGAATGGCGAACACCTGGGATTTCGGGCCTGCGGGTACCTTATTAAAGAATAACATTCGAGATTTTTGGTGGAAGAGATTTGTTTTGGATCGTGATGATATGGTTGGAATTGATGCTTCAATATTTCTAAACCCAAAAGTTTGGGAAGCCTCGGGGCATGTTGCTGGATTTACAGATGCTTTAATTGAGTGTAAAAATTGCCATAATCGAACTCGTGCAGACCATTTAATAGAAGATTTTCTAGAAGGGAATGGGGACAAACTTAAAGAGGATTGGAAGAATACGAGTCTTACTACCAATACTTCAATTTCAGAAGCGATTGTAAAGAAGTATATTTCTGAAAAAAAAGTTGAGGGATTATTGGTTGAACAGCTTTACGACATAATTCAGTTTCACAAAATTCTTTGTCCTCGTTGCAAAAAATTTGATTGGACGCCTGTACGAAAATTTAATTTGCTTTTTGAGACTTCCATAGGGATTTTGGAAGGCGAAAAATCAAAAGCTTATCTTAGAGGGGAAATTGCACAGGGAATCTTTTTAAATTTTAAAAATGTTTTGAACTCTACAAGAGTTAGAGTTCCTTTTGGGATTGCACAACAGGGGAAAGCTTTCAGAAATGAAATCACAATGGGGCAGTTTGTGCACCGCACTCTTGAATTTGATTTGATGGAGTTTGAGTATTTTATTAAACAGGAGGATTGGGAGAAAGTCTTTGAAATGTGGAGAGATGAGATGTGGAATTTCGCTTTATCACTGGGAATTAGAGAAGAAAGTTTAAGGTGGCGCGAGCATGGGGAATTTGAAAGATCTTTTTATTCCGAAAAGACTATGGACATTGAATATAAATATCCATTCGGGTTTAAAGAAATGTTTGGGATTGCTTATCGAACGGATTATGATTTGAAAAATCATCAAGAGCATTCAGGAAAAGATTTGAACTATATAGACCCGATCACTAACGAAAAATATATTCCTCATGTTGTTGAACCAACGTTTGGTCTTTCAAGACTAACCGGAATTGTTTTGGTGGATGCATATTCGGAAGATGGAGATAGAATTGTTTTGAAACTTGATCCAAAAATTGCGCCATATAAAGTTGCTATTTTTCCTCTTTTAGCTAATAAATCTGAATTAGTTAAGAAAGCTCGAGAGATTTATAAGAATCTAAAGAAGAATTTTGCGGTTACATGGGATGATAGGGGGAATATTGGTAAGCGTTATTTTGCACAAGATGAAATTGGAACCCCGTGGTGTGTCACGGTTGACTTCCAGTCTCTGGATGATGCTACAGTCACTGTACGCGACCGAGATACAGCTAAACAAGAAAGAGTGAGTATTGACAAACTTTTGGAATACTTTAACAATAAGTTAATGTAGATAAATCTACATTAATCTTGTTCACTGCTTTGCTTTGCAAAGTTTGAATAAACTAAGGTGAAAAAACTTCTTCCAGTTATTATTGGTGTCGGTATATTAATTGTGGTTGTTGCTGGCGTCTTGGTGATGAAGAAAATGGCTGGGAGTAACACGGCCGGGATCCAGCAGGGGGCAAGTGTTCCCGAGCTTTCTCAGTCTGAATGGCCTGTGGTAACTTTAACGCCAACCAATAACCCTCAAGTTAGCGGTTCGGATGGACATTGGTTGGATTTTAAGGTTCAAAAAATTAATGTTCCGGGTGCTGCCTCAATGGATTATCTTCTTGTTTATAGTACGAGTGATGGAGGTCAGCAGGGAGTGCCAGGGACGGTGAAGCTGATAGGAGGGGATATTGAGAAGAAGCTTCTTTTGGGTTCGGAATCGTCAGGTAAATACAGGTACGATGCGGGGGTTGAAAATGGAAACATGACGGTTACGTTTAGAGACGCAAGCGGCAAGTCAATGGGGAAGCTTTCCGCAGATTTCCATTTGCAGTCAGGTGTAACAACACTAACATCGCTCGACGGCAAATTTACCTATACTTTGGATAAAGTTGCGAAAGGCATATATTTTGTAACAATGCCCACTTTTGTCCAGCCTGACCCTTCAGCCTATGTTGTTTGGCAAAACGGATATGGAGTTTTTGCTTCAGACGGCAAGCCTCATACAGGAAAAGTAAGTCAATAAGTTTTTAGGCTTGATCCTTCGACTCATTTAATTCGCTCAAGATCTACGGGTTTGTGAAACAAACCCTTGACATGTTCGTGAAAATACTATTTAATGGTTTGTAATGGCACGGAATGGTGAATTCTATTCCAAACCATACAAAACATGAACCTGCCCAGTTCGATCTATTGTCATTATGCTTCTAGGAACCTATCAGACAAAGTTTGTTTCGGGACATCGGGTGGTAATTCCTTCGCAATTCAGAAAAGAATTGGGTCAAAGTTGTATCTTGGCGCGATGGTATGAGGGTTGTTTGGTTTTGGTTGGTGGGGAGTCGTGGAACGCACTTTATAAAAGATTAACAGGGGGAGAGACTCTGATAGTAAATCCGATCAGAGATACGGAAAGATTTATTCTGGGCTCGGCCTACGAAGTTTTTCCGGATGAGCAGGGAAGGATAGTGATTCCTGAAAGGCTTGCTACTTATTCGGGACTCACAGATGACATTTATTTTATCGGACTTGGAGAAAAGGCTGAAATTTGGGATAAAAATACGTGGGAAGCCAAGGAGAAAGAAGTGGTAAGAGACGCTGCTCAGTATTTAGAGGAATTGGCAAAGAGAAATGGAAAGTAAATTGCACGAATCGATAATGGTGCGTGAGGCAGTGGAAGCTTTGCACATTGAAAAAGCTCGCAAATACATTGACGCAACGGTGGGAAATGGAGGACACGCTTTGGAGATTTTGGGGAGAGGGGGAAGCGTTTTGGGAATTGATTTGGATCCAAGGATGATCGAAATAGCCGAAGAACGTCTAAAAGAAGCGGGAGTGTCGAATTATAAACTAGTTAGCGGTAACTTTGTCAATATAGATAGGATTGTGAAGGACTCCGCCTGGGAGCCGGTTGCTGGAGTTCTTTTTGATTTAGGGGTAACTAATATCCATCTAACCGATCTGGAAAGAGGCTTTTCTTTTGAAAATCCCGAAGCAGTACTTGATATGAGAATAGATCCCGTATCGGAAGGAGTGAAAGCTTCCGATTTACTAAACGTTCTAAGAGAAGATCAGCTCAGAGAATTATTTGAAATAACGCTTGAGCCGGGCGCTGCCAAGTGGATTACCGGAAGAGTTATTCATTCCAGGATTAAAAAACCGATTGCAACTGTGGGAGATTTACTGGAAATTTCTGAGGGCTTAAAAACCGGAAGATTAAGGCTAAATGAAGCAACTCTACCGTTCTTGGCGCTTAGGATTGCCGTAAATAGTGAGCTGTCCAATTTGGAAGAAGCTTTACCGAAGGCTTTCGATTTACTTGAGAAAGGCGGAAGGCTGGTAGTAGTAAGTTTTCATTCCAGGGAGGACGCGATAGTTAAAGACTTTTTTAGGGAAAAAGGTAAGGATGGAGCAAAGATTATTACTTTTAAACCTATCTTGGCTGGCGAGGAAGAAATAAGTATGAATAGGCGAGCAAGGAGTGCAAAGATGAGGGTTTTGAAAAAATAAGTATTTAAAAATAAGCGAAGCTTGGCCAATCAGAATTGGTAAGCGAAGCTTGGCCAGTTAAGGCCCTGGTAAGCGAAGCTTGCATTTCGAAGACTCAATGTAAGCGAAGCTTGAAACTTATGAAGTTATGAAAAACTTAAGAAAATACATTTTAATTGTTGTTTGCGGAGTGCTGGCTACCTCCTCGACATTTATGACTGTAGAGACTGCTACATCCGGCGTTGAAGTTTCCAATCTTCAGAAAGAAGAGACTCAGCTTTCCGATGAAAAAAGATATCTTCAAGATTTGTTGGTTAAGACAATGTCTTTGAGCCAGCTTCAGGAGAGAAGCAGCGGGTTGGGTTATGTAAAACCAGTGACATTAATTTATGTTGCGCCGCCCGAAGCTGTGGCTAAGCTTCCTTGAAATGTCTGTAAAAATTTATTTGCTTTCAGCCCTTTTCTTACTCCTTTTTGGTGTTCTTACTATCAAACTATTTTACTGGCAAGTGATTAAGGGTGCTGACCTCTCAGATGAGGCAAGGTCGCAATACACCTCCTCTCAGGTGACCTCGGCCCCTAGAGGAAATATTTTGGCGTCAGATGGGAGTTTTTGGGTTGTAAGAACTCAAAATTGGCTAATTTGGGCCGACCCTAAGGAGGTTGGTAACAATTCCATTAGTGTTGCACAGAAGTTAGCAACTTTTTTTGTTGATGACCCGAATAATAAACAATCTCTTTTCCCAGAAACCGAAAGACTTCAGAATTTATTAAGTAAGAGTGGGGTTAGCTGGGTTCCTATTAAACAAAAAGTTGATGACGGGGTGAAAAGAAATATTGAGGCCTTGAAGATTCCGGGGATAGGGTTTGATTCGGAGGAGGCTTCTTACTATCCTGAAGCCTCTTCGGGAGCACAACTTTTGGGATTCGTTGGTAAAAATGAGACAGGGGCGGATGTTGGGTATTTTGGTATTGAGGGATACTATGACCTTCCTCTAAGCGGGAAGCCGGGTTTCGTTGGAGGTCAAAAAGATGCGTTAGGATCGCCTATACTACTTGGAGGGACAACACAAGTCTCCGCGATAGCTGGAGTGGATTTGCAGACAAATATTGACAAGAGAATCCAGGGAGTTGTTGAGGACGAACTTTCCAAAGGTATTGAAAAATATGGAGCATCAGGAGGTAGTGTCACCGTAATGGATCCTGTAAGCGGTAAAGTTATGGCGATGGCGAGTTCCCCCTCGTTTGATCCCGCAAAATATTCTGAATATAGTGACTCTCTATTTAAAAACCCTGTCATTTCCGATTCTTTTGAGCCTGGTTCAATTTTTAAAGTTCTTATTATGGCTGCGGGATTGGACGCCGGTGTGGTTACCCCGGATACGTTGTGTGACATTTGTAGTGGGCCCTTAAAGGTAGATAAGTATCTTATTAGAACATGGAATGATGTGTACCATCCGGGAATTTCAATGACGGATGTAATAGTGGACTCCGATAATGTTGGAATATCATTTGTGGGCCAAAAGCTGGGTGCAGGTAAGCTATACGATTATTTGAATAAATTCGGGATAGGGACCAAAACTGGGATAGATTTGCAAGGAGAGTCTGCACCAAAACTTAGGGACAAAGGGACATGGAATGTAGTGGATCTGGCTACAGCGAGTTTTGGACAAGGTATTGCTGTGACTGGAATGGAAATGGTCAGGGCAGTTGCTGCAATTGCCAACGGCGGGTATTTGATTACTCCTAGAGTTGTTGATTCCATTCGCGGTGACGGCTGGGAAGAAAAAGTTAAATCTGATCCGCCGGTTAGGATTATTAGTCAACAATCGGCTCAGGAGATGACTCAGATGATGGTAGAAGCCGCGGACAGAGGTGAGGCCAAGTGGGCCAGAATTCCGGGATTTAAAGTAGCCGGTAAGACCGGTACGGCGCAAATTCCTGTGGCGGGTCATTATGACCCCGCGAATACAAACCATTCGTTCATTGGATTTGCCCCTCCCGACAACCCGAAGTTTGTGATGCTTGTAACACTTAAGTCCCCCCAATCCTCACCTTGGGCAGCTGAAACCGCCGCGCCTTTGTGGTATTCGATTGCAAAAGACCTTTTCCCTTATTTGGGCATACAATCTAGTCAGTGATACAATACAGGTTAACCTTATGTCGAAATTTATAGTTACAGGAGGCAAGAAGCTTGAGGGTAAAATTACATTATCAGGTAACAAAAATGCTGCCTTGAAGCTAATCCCTGCAGCTCTTCTTGGGGATACTCCTTCGACTTTAACTAATGTGCCGGATATTTCAGACGTTTCAGTAATGCTTGATCTTATTTCTAGGCTTGGCGTAAAAGTTGCTAGACAGGGTCATACGGTTACGATTGATCCGAGGGGCTTAAATTCTTTTGATCCGGATCCCGATCTTTCAAGTATGTTTAGGGCTTCGGTGGTTTTGGCAGCTCCCCTTCTTACTAGGTTTGGAAAAGCTATTGTTACCCCTCCGGGGGGGGATCAGATCGGGGAAAGACTTCTTGACACCCATTTTGCAATGATGCAGCGAATGGGAGTTGAAATTAAGCGGGAAGACGGGAGATTCTACCTGGATTGGAAGGAAAGAAAAGAAAAAGATATTTTTTTAGATGAACCGTCCGTTACCGCCACAGAGATGGGACTTATGATGATAGCCTCTTTTCACGGAAGAATGAAAATTGGTGATGCTGCAACCGAGCCGCATGTTACGGACCTTGTGAATTTTCTGGTGAAAATGGGAGCAGATATTAGAGGAATTGGTTCTAATGTCTTGACCGTTGGAGGAGGCAAACTTAAAGGGGCGGAACATAAAGTTTGCCCGGATCATGTCGAGGGGGGTACTTTTGCTATCGCGGCGGCAGTTACTGGCGGAAAAATTGAAATTGAAGACTTCAAATCGGAGGACTACCCAATGATTTTGAATTACCTTTCATATATGGGTGTCAATTTTAAGGCTTCAAAAAATTCGCTTACAGTACTGCCGTCAAGATTGGTTTCCACCAGGACCAAGTTTCAAACCAGACCCTGGCCGGGGTTCCCCACGGATCTTATGAGTCCGTTTATAGTTTTGGCGACCCAGACTCAAGGGACAGTGATTTGCCATGACTGGATGTATGAATGGAGGATGTTTTTTGTTGACGATTTGATTTCAATGGGAGCCAAAATTTTTATAGCAGATCCGCATAGGGTTATAGTTAGCGGGCCAACTCCTCTTATGAGTGACAGACTCTTTTGCAAGGATATAAGGGCTGGGATTTCGGTGATTTTAGCTGCGCTCGCAGCCCAAGGAAGAAGTGAAATTGAAAATATAGAAGTTGTGGCAAGAGGGTATGAAAAAATTGACGAAAGGCTTCGCTCCCTTGGAGCGGAAATAACTGCCAAGAGCGAAAATGACAGCACAAAACAAATATAAGGAAAGAATAGTTACTTTTGGGGGAAAAACTGGGCATTTCCAACTTCTAAACGGTCTTAAGAAATACAATAACCCCTCTTTGATTACTGCAGTTGTAGGTACCTGGGATAGTGGAGGAAGTTCGGGGATATTAAGGAGTGAATTGGGGGTTCTTCCGCCCGGGGATATCAGAGCCTGTCTTTTAGCTTTAATGGAAGATGATGAACAGCAACGCGTGGCCCAGAGACTGTTTGATGATCGGTTGAAAGAAGTAACAGGGCCTTTAAAAGGGCACTCTATGGGAAATTTGATTGGAGTTCGGTTTGATCATATCTTTCATGGTCAGGATAGAGGAACTGATGCCGAGCGGGCACTTTTTAGAATAAAGGCGCAGGTTCTTCCCGCAACGTTAACCGATTTGAATTTGGTCGGTATGACCAAAAATGGAAATGAAATCAACGGTGAGGCAAATATCGATACGCGTGGCAAAATGCCTAATTTTGAACCCAAGGATAGGATTACAAGGATTTATTTTTCGACGCACGCAGACAGTAATCCCAAAGTACTGGAAGCAATAAAAAAGGCCGACAAGATAGTCTTTGCCCCCGGTGATCTTTACACCAGCGTTTTACCACACCTGCTTATTGACGGGGTTGCAGAAGCAATTCAGAAATCAAAAGCAAAAGTTTATTTTGTTCTTAACCTAATAGAAAAAGAAGGAGAGACTGATTATTTTAAAGCATCTGATTTTGTAAAAGCATTTATTTTTTATCTGGGCAATCCTAAAAGACTCAATTTTCTGGTGGCCAATAACAAGAAATTCGACAGAGAAATAGTCAAGGTTTACGAAGGAGAAAGAAAGAAATCTGTTTTACTTGATGAGGAAAATTGCAGAAAAATTGCACCCAATGTCAAGATAATTAAGACCGATCTTGTGGAATATTTAAAGAAAGACCATCTTTTAAGGCACAATTCGGAAAAATTATCTTTAGCAATTCTGAAGTGAGGCATATTTTTTGACTTTGACGCCGTTACTATATAGACTATGGGGCTGCACAAAGTTGCTCTTTAACGTAGTGCAAATCTAATTTTAGGAGGTGTGTGATGACCGCGAATCGTGGACTTTCCGTTCATGTTGGGCATGAATTATTGCTCAAGCTTGAAGCCGCTGGTCTTGATGAAGCCCTTGCTCAAAAGATCATTCAGAGCGAAGGTAACAGACTGGCGATGGAGCTTGTGGACTCTTTAAAAGGTCGGCAGGCTTTAGGTTGGCAGGAAGCACAGGCTTTAATGGGGGAAGAGAGCTTCTTTGGCTCGGAGGAATGGAGAAAATTCTTTGGCGAGAAATTCCAGCTTGCCAATATCCCCGAAATTCCCTGGAGTCAGAGCGAGCTTGAGAACCCTGGAATCAATCAGGAACACTTTCTCTTTCTTGGCCTTGACCAACTGGACAGCAAACCCCTCAACCTACCGGCCTGGCAGAAGCTTTACCCTGGCGGGGATAACCCTAAGTTTTGCTTGGATTGGTATCTGAGCCACAAGTTTGCGCAAGGCAGCTGTGAGACTCGCTGGTACTTGATGTCTGTAGGCATTGTGGAGGGCTCGAAAAGCCTTTCATACGATCATCAGATTGCTATGCTTCCTGATGAGTACGAAGTAGCCAGTGCCCCAGAGCGCGTTACCGCGAATGTCCTCTACTTCTTGCTCAACAAGAAATATCTGGATATAGATTGGGCTCGCACCAGCGACAAGTGTTATGGCGGTAGCCGTGTCGACATTAGGGGCCGCTCTGAGGGTGGGCTAAGCATCTCCTACTGGGATGATGATGCTAGTGACCTCATTGGTCTTTCCGCCTCTCGGAAATAGGGAATAATTTCTCTTGAACCCCCTGACCCCGTTTTTCCGAGTTTCTATCCCCGCGTTTTTGCGTACAACTGTATTTTGGTTGATCACAGAGGCGCGGGGGTGTTTTTAGTTTTTGAGTGCCATGACAATCTCTTTTTCAGTTTCCGAAATTTTCTTAAACCCGAAGTCTTGATATAAATTGTTGGCTGGAAGATTATTTTTGTCTGTTATTAACCATAGAACCCGGTTTTTATGTGTTTTCCCAAAATCTTTGATAACCAACCTCATAAATTTACGCGCTATACCCTTCCCGCGGACCGGCGGATAGATTCTAATGGCGAAGGTAAACAGGATCTTTCTGAAAGATTTTTTATCAAACCAAATTATTCCCTGAAGTTTTCCCCGTTTGTTTACAAGAGAATAAATTGTTTTATTCCTTAACTTCCATGTTGAAAATGTTTTTAAGCTTCTAAAGCGTTGAGAATCGTGGGTATACTTTTTAATCCTCTTATCCTTTTTGGTATAGGTAATTAGGTCGTGTGCCTGATTTTCATTAATGTCTTTGAGAACGGATAACTTAATATTTGATCCGGGCAGACAAATATTAGAGATCAATCTTGTCAGGTATTCGGTTGCGACCGCAAATGTGTCTGTTTCAAAAGTGACGGCGCTTCTTATTAAAGGGAGCTTGTTTTTATATTTTCCAAATCTGACCCAAATTGTGACAATCCTAGGGTCGATTTTATTGGCCTCGACAAGGGCACTCGATACATCATTGATAATGTTTATGTTTGAAAAGCCTTCTTTTTTGATCAGAGCTATTAAGTTTTTGAGACCTTGTTTTTTGTCTTGGACAATAATTATATTGTTCTTTCTGGTAGCCTTTTCAATTCCGCTTTCCTTAATCTTGGTAGCCTGATATTCCCGCTCGCCTAAGGAAAAGACAATAACTTTGCCGATTTTCTTAAGCCTTTTTATGTTGGCAAGTGCGTTTTCAAAAACATATTTTTTAAATGGTGTTTTGTAAAAAAAATCCTTTTCAACATGGAGGCTTCTAGCTATTTTTGTTATGTTTGGAAAACCTGTAGGATTTTTTGAGCTGTTGTAGGCTTTTGTAAAGTCATTTTTACTGATTTTGTAGCGGGTATGAAGTGTTTCGATCCAGTATGCTTTTATTCCGTCAGTATTAAGTAAGGTATTGTCAACATCGATTACAAAGACCCTCTTTTGACCGTTCATTTGGTATAATATAGCACAGATGGTTAAAAAACTTGAAGATTTGCTGGCAAACCTATCAGATTACAAAGGGGTTACGGATGATTCCCGGAAGGCTAAGGAAGGGTTCATATTCGTTGCCGTCAAAGGACTTACAAGTGACGGGCATGATTTTATAACACGGGCAGTAAAAAACGGAGCGGAAGCTGTGGTTGGGGAAAATCCTTCGACTCGCTTCACTCGCTCAGGACTGGGAGGTGCAGAATATTTCCAGGTAGACGATTCCAGAGAGGCCTTGGGGGAGCTTGCTTCGGAATTTTACGGCAGACCTTCAGAAAAACTCAAAATAATCGGAGTTACCGGAACTAAGGGTAAAACCACCACTTGTCACATTATTTACCATATATTAACGAAGTTGGGCAAAAAAGCCGGTGTTCTTTCTTCGATTTCAGTCCCTGGCTTGCACGTTACCAGTCCTGGTCCTATTTTCCTTCATAAATCGTTAAAGGAATTTGTAGATAAGGGATGTGAATTTGCGGTAATTGAAGTGAGTTCTCATGGAATTGATCAAAAAAGAATTGCTGGAGTAAAGTTTGATGTTGCGGTGCTTACGAACATTGCTCCTGAGCATTTGGATTACCACAAAACATTCAAAGAGTACAAGAAGATAAAGATGGCGTTTGTAAATTCGGCCAAATGCAAAGTGATCGCTCCGCAAAAAACAAATATTAATATTCTTCCCGGAGGATTTAATAACCTGGATGCTGAGGTAGCTGTTGAGGCTCTCGAAAAACTTGGAATAGATAGATGCAAAGCGATTGCGACACTCAAATCATTTAAGTTACCTGAAGGTAGACTAACCCAGGTTCCAAATAATCTGGGGCTTAAAATATTTATTGACTTTGCTCATACACCCGACTCTTTGGAAGCAGTTTTAACCTACCTTAAATCTGAGACAAAAGGAAAATTAATTTCGGTATTTGGCTGTGCAGGTGAAAGGGATAGAAGGAAGCGTTTCAAGATGGGAAAGATATCAATAAAGTTGTCTGATATTTCGGTTTTCACAGCTGAGGATCCTAGAAGCGAAAATGTCTTTGATATTTTAGGCAAAATGACTAAGGGGGCAAAAAGTGTCGAAGGCCGTGAAAACACAAATTTCTTTAGAATCCCGGAAAGGGGAGAAGCAATTGCTTTTGCGCTATCAATAGCTAAGCGCGAGGATACAGTTGTGATCTTGGGCAAGGGGCACGAGAAAAGCATGGCATATGACGGGTATGAGCATCCCTGGAGTGACCGAAACGAAATTGACAATTGGTTGAATAGAGATAGCAATATTTCCGCTGTAGTTCTTGCTGCTGGTAAAGGTACGAGAATGAAGACGTGGTTGCCAAAGATCTTGCACCAAATCTGCGGCCGGCCAATGATTTCATATACTTTACAAAACTTAAGAAGAAGTCTGGTTGGGGAGATGGTGGTAGTTGTGTCATATAGAAAAAATATGGTTCTGAGGCAAATTGGTGGAGCTGTTAAAACTCTTGTGCAGAAAAACTCAAAGGGTGGCACTGCTGACGCAGCAAAAGCTGGGCTTTTTGGGATTTCTCAAAATACAAAAATATTGATTGTCATAAATGGCGATGATAGTGCTTTTTATGAACCTACAACTATTCAAAAAATAATTGAAATACACAGAAAGCGACAAAGAAAGTTAACCTTTGTCTCTTTGATTAAAGAAAATCCCACCGGTTTGGGTAGGGTTATAAGAGGGAAAGACGGGCTTATTACTAAAATTGTTGAGGAAAAAGATGCGTCGGAGGAGGAAAAAAAGATAAAGGAAGTCAACGATGGCTTATATGTTTTTGATTATGATTGGTTCTGCCAAAATATTAATAATGTCAAAAAAGGGCCTCAAGGTGAGTATTATTTAGTGGATTTAGTCAAAATTGCCATAGATCGGGGAGATAGAATGGCAACATATACTCTTCCGAGTGACGATGAATGGCAGGGAGTCAATACGGTGGAACAACTCGCGGAGGCAAATCGAAAAATGGCAGAAAGACTTTCTAAGGACACCGAAATTTAATGATCGAAAAAATTCACATGATGGGCATTGGTGGAAGTGGCATGTCGGCAGTTGCTCTCCTTGCTTCAAAAATGGGTTATAGCGTTACGGGATGCGATTTGGAAGATAGTACTGCATACTCAAAAAATATTTTTAAGGGCCATAATCCAGAACATTTAGAAGGTGCGGATTTACTTGTTGTTACGCCTGCTGTTTATTATCAAAATTCAAAAAACCCTGAGCTTGTCGAAGGACAAAAAAGAAAAATGGTGATGACTTGGCAAGAATTTTTGGGTGAATATCTACAAAAGAATAAAAAGGTAATTTGTGTTGCAGGAACACATGGCAAATCTACTACTACCGCTATGGCAGGAAAACTTCTTATTGATGCTGGGTTTGATCCGTTGGTCGTAGTCGGTGCTAATGTTCCTGAGTGGAACGGTAACGCAAGATATGGAAAAGGCGAATATTTTATAATTGAAGCTGATGAATTTAATAACAATTTTTTGAACTATTCACCCGAAATAATTGTTCTAAACAACATAGAATTTGATCATCCCGATTTTTTCAAATCTGAGAGTGATGTTTTTGAAAGTTTTAAGAGATTTATCGGAAGGTTGACTGGTATGAAGATATTGATTGCAAATGAAGACTCTGAAGGGGTAAATAAACTATTGAAGACAGTCGATAAAAGTGATTTGAAGATAGTGGGTTGTTCGGCTAGGGTGGACAAATTGGATTTTGATTTGGCAATTCCGGGCAAACACAATGTTTCAAATGCGTTGGGAGTTGTAGCTTTAGGGAAATTATTGGGAATTCAAGGAGATGTCATTAAGAAATCCCTTTCCGCCTTTTCTGGAATCGGAAGAAGGATGGAGCTTATTGCTGATAAAGACGGAGTGAAGGTCTATGACGACTATGCTCATCACCCGACGGCGATAGCTGCGACTTTGCAGGGACTCCGGGAGCTTTATCCGTCTGCAAGAATTTGGGCAATTGATGAACCACATGGGTTTGCCAGAACTAAAGCACTACTTAACCTTTATAAAAATGTGTTTGCTGATGCAGACAAGGTTTTGATTGGACCTATTTTTAAGGCGAGAGATAAAGAAACGTTTGGAATAACACCCCAGATAGTGGCACAAAAGACGCATCACCCTGATGCCAAAGGTTATGATTCGTTTGACGAGATTAAGAAGATTCTGGGTAAGGGAGTAGAAAAGGGGGACGTTGTTTTGGTTATGGGTGCTGGGAAGAGCTATCTATGGGCAAGGGAAATTGCTAATCTAATTAAATGAAAAAAATAAGAGCTAATAATTTTAGAGACATTACCACATTCCACGTAGGAGGAGAAATTAGTTCTTACGCGGAACTATTAGATAAAGATGAAATCGAATGGGCAGTTAGCTCTGCCAAGAAGAATAAATTGAAGATATTTATTCTTGGTGACGGGAGCGATGTTTTAGCTTCGGATACACATTTTGATGATTTTGTTTTGAGATATATTGGTAAAAGTATCTTATTTAAAGATGACGGCACCGTTGTTGCCGAGGCGGGTGCAAAGTGGGATAGATTGGTGGAAGAATCTGTAGCGAGGGGACTTTGGGGTATAGAATGTCTTTCGGGAATTCCGGGGACTGTTGGAGCTGCGCCGATTCAAAACATCGGAGCTTATGGGCATGAGTTGGAAGAAGTGTTTGTAAGTTTGGAAGCATATGATATTGAAAATGAAAAATTTGTGTCATTTGATAAAAAAGATTGTGGATTCGGGTATAGAGAAAGTATCTTTAAAAGAAAGGATCATTGGCAAAAAAATATTGTTTGCAGCGTTACTCTTAAACTTTCAAAAAAGAAGTTGGGAAAGGTAGATTACGAATCTCTCAAGAAGTATATTTCTACCCAAAATCCGACACTTTCTGAAATCCGTAATGCTGTACTTGCGGCCAGAAAGGAAAGATTGGAAAATCCAAAAGAAGTGGGCAATGCGGGATCGTTTTTTATGAATCCGATAATAGATTTATCGGAAAAAATTAAATTGGAATCTAAGTTTTCTGGCGCTAAAATTTATGCGTTTGGCGATAAATTTAAAATATCTGCCGGTTGGTTGATTGAAAAAGCTGGATGGAAGGGTAAAACATATGAAGGAGCGGGTGTTTCACCAAAGCATGCCTTGATATTAATAAACAAAAGTGGAAAAGCTACTGCACGTGAGATTTATGATCTTTCGGAAAAAATAATTGCTGATGTTTACAAAAAATTTGGAGTAAAGTTGGAAAGGGAAGTTCAATTAATTAATTTTTAATGAAAAGTATTTATACAAACAAAAAGATAGCGATTTTGGGTTACGGAATCGAAGGTCAGGATGCTGAAAAATTTCTTAAATCTCAAGGTGCCGAGATCACTATTCTGGATAAAAAATTTGACGGGAATTATTTAAATAGATTATCCGAGTTTGACATTATTGTCCGCTCTCCGGGTGTGTATAGATTTTTACCCGAAATAATTGAAGCAGAAAAGAGCGGGATAGTAGTTACTTCTGCAATAAAAATATTTTTTGAAAATTGTCCCGGGAAAATAATTGGAGTAACCGGAACAAAAGGAAAAGGAACCACCTCCACTTTAATTTATGAAATTTTAAAGGCAGATGGGGTAGAGGTGCATCTTGCAGGGAATATCGGTAAGCCGTATTTGGTACTCTTGCCAAAACTAACAAAAGATTCTTGGATTGTGATGGAAATGTCCTCCTTCCAGTTAATTGACATGGAGGTTGGTCCCCACATCGCAGTTGTGTTAAATATAACCACTGACCACCTTGATTGGCATAAAGACCGTGAGGAGTATGTTGATGCTAAGAAGAATATTGTTGCTTATCAAAAAGCGGGTGACTTTGCGGTAATCAATGAGGAGTATGAGACTCCGAGAAGCTTCTCAGAAATCACAAAAGGAAAAGTTATCTTTTTCTCTAGAAGAGCACTGAATACAAAATTTAAAGAGAAATTGTTACTTCGTGGTGAGCATAATCTTGAAAACATTGCCGCGGCGGTTGCGGTTGCGAAACTAGTCGGTGTGGGTGAAAAGAATATCTTGGAAACTGTGAGATCTTTTAGGGGTTTGGAACACAGACTTGAATTGGTTGGCACGATAAAGGGTATTACTTTTTACAATGATTCGTTTGCGACGGGACCTCAGCCGACCATTGCTGCTATCAATTCTTTTACTGAACCGGAAACGCTAATTTTGGGTGGAAGTGATAAAGGTTTGGATTTTCGAGAGTTGAGAGAAGAGATAGAGAAAAGAGACAACGTTAAGAATCTTATGCTGATTGGTGATATTGGTTCAAAGATAGCTGAGGGAATATCGGGTAAAAATATTATCAATTTAGAAAAGTCTCCAATGGTGGCGGTTGTTCAAAAAGCATTTGAGATTACCCCAAATGGCGGTGTTGTAGTTCTTTCTCCGGCTGCAGCTTCTTTTGATATGTTTAAAAATTACAAAGATAGAGGAAATCAGTTTAAAAACGCTGTAAAATCCTTGCGCGATGAAGAAAAGTAAACCTATTGGTGTTTTTGATTCGGGTTTGGGTGGCTTAACGGTTGTTAAGCAATTAACTCGGGTTCTACCTCACGAAGACATTGTTTATCTAGGAGATACTGCCAGGGTTCCATATGGCTCTAGGGGTGAACAAATAATAAAACATTTTTCAGAAGAGAATACAAATTTTCTACTGGGCAAAAATGTAAAGGTAGTAGTAATCGCCTGTAATACATCTTCGGCAGTCGCCGCAGACTACCTTAAAGATAAATTTAAAAAAGTACCTATATTTGAAGTAATTGATTCTGCAGCCAAAGATGCAGTCAAAAAAGGCAAAAAGATTGGTGTTATTGGTACACGCGCAACCATTGGAAGTGGAGCCTATGAAAGGGATATAAAAAAGTATTCCAAAAACGTCAAGGTATTGGTAAAAGCATGTCCACTATTCGTTCCGTTTATTGAAGAGGGTGAGTTAAAGAGCAAAGCCCTAAAAATTATTGCAAATACTTACTTACATAATATTAGGTTGGCTGGGGTTGACACATTGATAATGGGTTGCACGCACTATCCGATTATCAGAAGTATTATCAAAAAAGAGCTGGGTAGTAATATAAAACTAGTCGATCCAGGAGTTTCTGTTGCCAGAGAAGTCTTCATGTTCCTGAAAGATAAAGGGATGTTAAATGATCAAGAGAGAAAAGGAAAAAAGGAATTTTTCGTAACGGATTTGACAGAAAGATTCACAAAAGTAGCAGAAATGTTTCTAGGAGAAAAAATAAAAAGTCAATTAAAAAAGATAGAACTTTCTAAATGAAAAAAATTAGAGTTGTTGTTTTAATGGGCGGTAAGTCTCCGGAGCATGAAATATCAGTAATAAGTGGCCAGCAGGTTGTCAGGGAGTTGAATAAGAAAAAATATGAGGTACTGCCTGTTGTTATTTCAAAGACAGGATTAATCTGGGAATTGACTAGCCCCGAGACTATCCTTTCACTTACAAACTTAATTTCATATAAAGGTACAGGCGAAGAAATTGAGCTTGTCAGCAAAAAAGAAATTTCTGGAGTTGGTAGCCTTGGCAAAAAAGCCGACGTTGTATTTATTGCTATGCATGGTCCATTCGGCGAGGATGGAACGATTCAGGGAATGATGGAGTTGGCAGGGATTCCTTATACAGGATCGGGAGTTACCGCATCAGCTATAGGGATGGACAAGATAATATTCCGTAAAATAATGAAGGCGGAGGGTCTTCTGGTTCCCAGGTTTGTAGTATTGTATAAAGAAGAGAAAGACATTTTTGGACAGGTTGAAAAACTAGGGAAACCTCCATATTTTGTTAAGCCCCACAATCAAGGTTCTTCGGTTGGTGCCTCGATTGCAAGGAACCGCAAAGAACTTGCAAAAGCAGTGAAGCTGTCCTTTAAATATTCAGATAAAGTTTTGGTTGACGAGTATATAAAAGGTGTTGAATTAACATGTGGCGTTATCGGAAACGAAAAGCCAATTTCTCTTCCTGTTTGCGAAATTGTTCCGAAGAATGAGTTTTTTGATTACGAATCAAAATATAAAGAAAGTGGGGCGCAGGAGATTATTCCTGCCAGAATTTCGAAGACCTTAGAGACGGAAACAAGAAAATTAGCTGATAAAGTTTATAAAGCTGTTGGAGCAAGGGGTTTTGCCAGGGTTGATTTTATTTTGAGAGGAAAAAAGCTTTATATATTGGAAATAAATACTATTCCGGGATTAACTCCAATGTCACTTCTTCCAAAAGAGGCAAAGGCTGCCGGAATTTCTTATTCGAATTTACTGAATAAAATTATTAAATATGCGCTTGAAAAATAGCCTGAATAAAAGTTGGGTTGAGATTTCAAAAGAAGCTTTGCTTCATAATTTTCGGATTTTTCAGAAAATTGCAGGTAAAAATACTGAAGTGGCCGCAGTTGTAAAAGCCAATGCATACGGTCATGGGTTGAAAGAAGTTGTTTCAGTTCTTAAAGGAAAGGCAAAAGTGTTTGCGGTAGACAATATTGATGAGGCTCTGCAGGTAAAAGAAATGGATGATAAAGCAACCGTTTTAATTCTTGGATATACAACTAATGCAAATATTCAAAAAGCTGTAGATGAGGATATTTCATTCGTTGTTTACAATATTGGTACCCTGGAAAAGATTGTTTCTTTAAATTTTGAAAAAACTGCAAAAATTCACCTGAAAATTGAAACCGGTTTGAATAGACAGGGAATAATAGAGAAAGACTTGATTGGGTTTTTGTCTTATATAAAGAGACATAAAGATAAAATTTATCTTGAGGGGATATCTACTCATTTTGCAAATGTTGAGGATACTTTGGATTCCACCTTTGCCATGGGTCAGTTAAAAAAATTTAAGGAGGTTGTGGGGATAGTTAAGAAGAACAGATTTAACCCCCCTTTTATTCACTCGGCAGCTTCGGGTGCGGCACTGCTTTATAGGGAGTCGCACTTTTCTTTGGTAAGAATCGGTATATCTCTTTACGGTTTGTGGCCTTCGCGCGAAACGAATGTTGCCCTGATGCTTAAGAAAAGGAAAATTAGACTTGAACCGATTTTAACTTGGAAAAGCATGATTGCTCAAATTAAAAATATTGAGGTGGGTGAATCGGTTGGGTACGGATGCACCTGGTTTGCGTCAAGAAAATCAAAAATAGCAATTATACCCGTTGGCTATTCGGACGGTTATGACCGAAAGTTGTCAAATATTGGAAGGGTAATAATTGGAGCGAAATGTGCAT
>Ga0187886_1000171_pt1 | contig 91693 bp, 86 predicted proteins | sample June2016WEW_20_1_FD_133001 | JGI IMG/M metagenome (GOLD analysis project Ga0187886, IMG submission 133001) | Peatland microbial communities from SPRUCE experiment site at the Marcell Experimental Forest, Minnesota, USA - June2016WEW_20_150 | ecosystem: Environmental > Terrestrial > Soil >... | reverse complement strand
GGCATAGCCAATAGTTCCGCTAATCTTACCGCAACAGGCCGGAGGCTGTACTTCCCTACTACCTGTCCGTCCGGCCTGCCCAGATGGCTCATTAAAACGAGTTTCCTGGCTCCGTTTTGTAAGATATATTTTATGGTGGGCAATGTCGAGCGTATGCGCGTATCATCGGTGATATTTAAGTTTGCGTCTTGCGGAACATTAAAATCAGCCCGCATCAATACGGTTTTACCCTTTAAGTCCAAATCCTTTAACATAAGCTTTGCCATTTCCTAATACCCCCCCTTGATTAATAGAAGAGATAATATATATTAAATAGCTCCTCTTGTCAACCCATTCTTTGCCGCAAAAAGCAGGCCTACGCTGCTTAATTTTAATAGCGCAAGTGCCATACAGGTAGCAAAAACTCCCAAGACAGGAATGAGCACTACGCCTGCCAAGAGCCCCGCGAACCAACCGCCTAGAAGGTCAAGAAAATAAAGGAGGCCCGCGACCTCTCCTGTATTGTTTCTTCCTTCCAGGTATATTTTTCCGGCTAATGGAAATTCAAGCCCCAACGGTAGCCCCGCGATAAAAAACATAACCATAAAAATTAAATACGCCGAAGAACGCATATAACCTAATTGAACCAGTATTAATGCCAGGATACAGGCAAATAACCCTGTTAACGCCTCTGTCTTTATGAAAAGGCCTACCGGATCTTTAATCTTTGCGAGATTACCTGTGATATATATACTTCCCAGGGCAATACCTGCCATAAAAATGCTTATCAGGATTCCGATATTCTGATACAGATAACCGTAGAATACCTGGAAACTGAATATGAGAATAAGGTTTACGGTCATACCATAGAATCCCGTAGTTAGGATAGCGTAGCTTATTCCTGGCTTTAAAAGGCTACGCCTGGAACGAAAAATAGACAGTAGCGCAAGATAGATGATTAATATAATTATAAAAATATGCCTTAATTGCAGCCCCTTTAAAAATTCAAGAATATACACTAACGGGCCGGAAAACTCTTTACTCCAGAGAATAAGCGTTTCGAACATAGCAAAGGGCATAAGATCGCGGTTAACCTTCTCTGTAGCACCTGCCATGGCGCGGTTAAACCAGGCTATCCGTTCCCCGCTTAACCGGTATTCAAGATATTTAGAAGTAAGAATGGGTGCCTTGACATTACGCTTAATTAACCGTTCGTAAACCAAGGCTGCGTCGACTTTATCAATGCCGCTGTCACCTGATGCCATAACTATATTGTAATCACCGGGAATAACGCGTAGATAAGAATAGGCGGTCTTGGCGGCATTAAGTATGCAGCCATTAAGGTCTTTCAGGTCAGGCCCTATGTACGAAGATGAGCCAGGCAGCCAGAACGCGATAACGCCTTGCGGATTAAGCCGCATCTTAAGCGAAAAGAAGAATTCTGCGGTAAAAAAGCGGCTCGTAGATAATTCAGAGGGATTAGATAATCCTATCAGGATTACATCATATTTATTGCGGCTATTGTATACAAAAAACCTGCCGTCTTGCGGGATAACCCGGACACGCTTATCTGAAAGCTCTCTGGTAGTCAACGCAGAATGATGCCTCTCAAGTATACGTATAATCAAGGGATCTAATTCCGCGTAATCGATCTTATTTAAAGGGTGCTTTATGGTTTCATTTATCAGTCCCCCCGCTCCGGCGCCTATAATAAGGATATCCCCGGGATTATTATGAAACAATAGCGGCAGATTTCCAAACTCCTGCATAAAAGTTATATCAGGATAGGGGGTCGTGATTATGGGCAGGCCGTTATAGAAAAATGTGCTTTGACCGTTCTCCTCTGTTACGGCGATATTTCCATAGACTGAATTACGGTAATCTACCAGATTATGCGGCTTCCATTGCTCCTTTAATGAAAAACGGTGGATTGCATTTACTATGCCGGCAGGATACAGGTAACCAATTACAACTATCAGCAAAATGACGGCATACTTATAGACGGGTTTATTCTTCCCAAAGAAAAATATGCATATTGCAAGGTTGGCTATGGCTATAACTGTGGCTATCTGAAAAGAATTAAGATAGCGGGCTAAAATGTAAGTGAATGCAAGGCCCCCGGCAATAGAGCCGGCGGTCTCCCAGAAATAAACTTTCCCCAGGGAAAACTCTCTTTCTTTTGTATAAGAAGTACCTAACTTGCATAGACAAGCAAATAACCCGCCGTGGCAGAAGCTTACAGGCAGGATTATCAGAAAAGATGATAAAAAAATCTCACCCAGCCCAATCCCCTGCCCGTAAGGAACTCCTGATAGTGTTTTGAAAGTGCGGCAAAAATAAATAGCAGCAGGCAATATTAAAGAAAAAGCTACCTGTAGTATGATAAATACATTTAGTTTATCTTTTACTCTTTCAATAAGCCTTCCTACCAGTATGGCGCCAAGCCCCTCGGAGATTATCCAGTTTGCCAGGATTATGCCTATGGTTAATTCATTGCCGTATAAACTTATCAGTAATTCGCGCAGGAGCATTACCTGCGCTACGATGCCGCTTAATCCTATGACAGAAACCGATAAAATAAAAATGGGCTGTCCCTGCAGGGAACCGCCCCTTTTTATAGTTGCGCTTCTAAGTTTATCGATCTTCATTTTTCCATATTTGACTCTAATTTCATCACCGCAACCGCCAATCCCAGCATAAACCAGAATAAGACTACCAGTTGCAACGAATAAAGGTGCGTGTCAAAAAAAGCGTGCACCGAGAATGCCAAAATGCCGGATAATAGCCCTAAAACCAGATAATTCTTACTTTTCTTAAAATGACGTAGCCCCATTTTAAAAAAAGTGAATAGAATCCAAAGGAAAGAAGACAAACCCAGTAAACCTGTTTCTGCCGCCATCTGGAGGTAAGAATTATGCGTATACCCCCCGCCAGAATAAGAAATTTTATACTTTGGAGCTACTACCGAATAATTATTCAATCCGCATCCGATAAAAGGATAATCACGAATGATCTTCAATGACTCCTTCCAAAGACCCAGCCTGATTAAAACAGCTTGATCTTTTATAGTAGCTATTGATCTAATTCTCTCTCTTATTGACTCTTCGGATTTGACATGTAAATTGCCGAAAAGTAAAACCAATAATAAAATAAACAGGCCTCCCAATATAAATAGATATTTTCTTTTGAAGTAGGAGACCCTAATCGCGCAATAACCGAAGAAACTAAAGCCGAAAAGCAAACCTATCCAGGCTCCTCGCGAATAACTTAATACCAGGCCAACCAATAATATAACGAAGATAGATATTAATATGTCCTTCTTAAATTTACCTATAAAAGTGTCATTTTTGACAAGCGTCGACAAGACCAGAATTACCGGTATCATAAATATCAACCATCCTGCAAAGGTATTGGCCGTAGGAAAAGAAGCCCTAAGCCTGGCATACGGATATCCTCTTAAAAAATCAAATCCATGAAAATACTGCACTGCCCCATCAAATATTATTAGGGTTACGGAAAAAACCATTATCGATAGAAAATTCCTCAGGCGCTTATCTGTATTGATAGTTTCAACTACCATAAAATAAATTGCCATAAATTTCAATATCTTCCCAAAGAATCCCCTGATGGATAAAGCGAGGCTCGTGCCAAATATTACCGCAAAAACATTAATTAACACAAATGCTACCAATGCCTTATTTAATTCAGTGGAGGGGATTAAGCCAGACAAGCCGCCTATTCTGTATCCGGCCGCCTTCTTTACGAACCATAAGAATAGAGCCAGCCAGATAAAAGTTTCAACTCCCGCTTTTGCAAAGGGGATACAGAAAAAAGAAATATACAAACAATACGCGATAATGCGGTCGCAATAAGTTACTATCCTGTCTTTCATTAGCTCCCTTTTCTAAATAAAATAACCAAAACCGTCCTGGCAAGGATATTAAGATTCAACAACAACGAGCGGTTCCTGATATACAAATAATCGTATCGTAATTTGTTGCTGGGCTTGGTATGGTAGGAACCTTCTATCTGCGCCAATCCGGTAAGGCCGGGACGGACGCATAAACGTATCCCCTGAAGCGCGCGATGCTCTCTAACACGATACAATGCCTCCGGGCGCGGCCCTACCATGCTCATATGCGCACGCAATACGTTAATAATCTGCGGCAACTCATCCAGCCTTGTCCTTCTCAAAACACGGCCGATAGCGGTAACTCTGGTATCCTCGTTTAAATCCACCCCCGTAGAACGGCTGCTTTGTTCGGAATTGACGAACATGGAACGAAATTTATAAAGATTGAATACCATTCCGTTTAATCCGACCCTTAGCTGCTTATATATCACAGGGCCGGGAGAATCTATCTTTATTAATACCGCTATCAAAAACATAAGGGGCAGGAAAAAAAACAACAATGTTATCGCTATCATAATATCAGATATCCTCAGAAGATGTTCGTCGGTCCTGGCATAAAAATATGCGGGCAATAAATACAGGAATTCATCTCTCTCGTTTTCCTTGCTGGAAAAAACCCTGTCATATAAAGCCGGCAAGACCGAAAGCTTAATATTCATCCTGTTTGCGATATCCAGCAATAAATATATCTGTTCAGAATTTATTTTATTAGTGGTTATGACAATATCATCTATATCGGTACTTAAAAATTTTTGGGGCTCTGTTAATTGAGCTTCTCCGACAAACAGAACATTCCTCCTTAATTTACCGCTATGGCTATAGATAATTTCATTCATGCAGAATAAAAGAAGTAAAATAACCGGAAAAGAGATTACAAAAATACTGCTTGGAAAATTACCCCATTCAAAGCGGAATATATAAGCAAAACTCATTCCGCAGACCATCCCGAACAAGAGAGCCCAAAACAGTGTTTTTAACAGCTTCCATCTTGAGCAAAAACGACGCGGGTAGGAGCCTTTAAAAATAAAACAAGCCAAATATACCAACGTTAAACCGTTACATAATATGAGATGCCGGTTCAGGAACTCAATGAGGGCCGGCAAACTTAAGAAGTGTAAATACGCGGCTGTCAGGAAGCCAAAATACACCGCAGCTAAATCGGCTAAAAATAATGAAATATAAAAAAGCATCGTGTTATTTTACCATAATTAACGGATTAACTGAATAACTTATTAACGTGCCGGGCGATTGCCGGGCTCGCGGTCAGGCCGGGAGATTCAATGCCGACAAGATTCACAAAACCGGCAAGCCCAGACTTTGATTCTTCCTGAATTATGAAATCTCGGAAATCTCCATTCGGTGACTGAAGTTTTGGCCGTATCCCGGAAGTATCAGGCGACATATCCTCTTTTCTAAGGAAAGGCATATATTTTCGAGCGGCGCTTAAAAAAGAGGCTGCATCTCGAAAATCAACATTATAGTCAAACTCATTCCGTTCAATACGCTTATGGTCAGGGCCTAATCGCACCGTACCGCCTAAATTAATCGTAGCATGGATTCCCAAGCCGGTTAGCGCCTTATGAGGCAAAGGATAAACCAACCTTGCGATTAAATTGCTTTTACTCTGGGTGATCTTAAAATACTGCCCTTTCCAGTATTCCAAAACATACCCCTCCTTTTCTATATCAATTCCCGCAAGCCTTGCAATATTATCCGATTCAAGGCCGGCTGCATTTACTACTCTTTCAGAAATAAAAGATACTCTCTCTGCGTCACTGTCAATCACGGTAACCTTATATCCTCCCGGCAGCTTCTCAATCGCCTCTAGTTTGGTCTTAAATGAAACCATACACCCCCTGCCCTTAGCCTCATCCAGATAATATTCCATTAAAGAGTGAGAATCAATTATTCCCGTTGATCTTGAATATATGGCTGTATAGGCATTGATATTAGGTTCCAGCTTGGCAATATTTTCTTTTGAGAGCATTTCAATATCTTCAACTCCGTTACTTCGCGCATTTTCATAAAGCCTGCTCAATTCTACAGCTTCAACTTTATCCAAAGCAACAATCAATTTCCCTATCCTTTTATGGGGAATCCCGTTATTCCGGCATATTTCATAAAGCAGCCTATTCCCTTCTACGCAAGTAGTAGCTTTCAAAGAAAGAGGGGGATAATATATACCGGCGTGAATTACTTCGCTATTGCGGGAACTGGTCTCCATACCAAAATTGATGTTTCTCTCGACAAGCAGAACAGAGCTATTTCTCTTTGATAACTCATTGGCAATTGCAAGCCCTATTACCCCTGCCCCAACGATAGTCGTATTAAACTTATCCATGGCGGTATTGCAGTTACTCAATTTCTTTTATTATAATATTCCCTTCAGTGTTTTTTTCTATTTTAAACAAAATTCCCTTTTCTGGTTTGTCAATGCCCTTAAATAACACTCTATATCCTTTCCAGAAATTATCATCTGCCCTACCGATTAGTATATAATCATACTCCTTTAAAACATCTGATAACTGCGAAGGGGTATAATTTTGAGTCCAAACGTCTCCTTCATAATATGGTTTTCCAACCGACCACCCCCAAGTATTTATCTTTCGCGGACAAATATTATAAGCCATTATCCAAAGATTTAGACCCAAGTCATTTTGCCATATATAGTAAATACGCGAATTTAAAGGGCAATACTTATTGATAATCGGCAAACTCTGTTCCAGTTGAAGGCGGATTTGCAATACCCGCTCTGTTTCAGAATTAGCGCTGAGATAATCCTTTTTCGTATATCCAAAATATTTAAAACATTTTTGTAACTGCGGCTTCAGCGGAGAATAAAATAATTTCGCAGCTGCTGGTGGAGAACAAAGGATTAAAAAAACTAAAATTACCGCTAATAATTTCCGCGATAACCGATACTGCCAGACTGCTTCCTTTTGAATTGCCACAAAAAATCCGATAATTACAAGTGCCCACCCAAGAAAGAATATGCTTATATAACGGCTGAATGAAGCAATACGGACACCTTCATACTCACCGAATACATATAAGTAGCCTAAGAGGAGAATCAAACTAAAGCAAATAAAAGAAAAACTCATGGTTACCTGACAAATCAAAGCACGACGGCGCCTTTCCGGAGTTGGTTGTAGCAATACGCAGATTAAACCCATTACTAAGAAAATCAAGAATAAAGAACCAGCAGACATTGCTTCCTTGTTCTTGATATATTTGCCCAATAAGCTCCTTCTGGATCCTGACAGGACCGGTTCCGTAAGAAATACCTTCGTAAAATTTATTAAAGTTTCCTTATCCTTCTGCGTAGCATGTTCTTTGGAAAATGTTTTTTTTATCTTATCAAGGGAAACAGTAGAAGTCCATCCCTCCTCGATTTTCATTTTATTAAGCTGCCTTTTCCACGACTCCCTAAATACAAAAGGACTGCTTACGAGTCCTGTTAGGAGAATTATAATCAAAAATTTATTTATTATACCTGCTGATTCAGAATTAAGGGGAAGGTTAGATTTTGTACCGATGGCAACAAATTGATTTCCATAAAACCAGTTTCTTTGGCAAAAAAGATAAAGGTAATCAAAAATGACTACTGCGGCAATACTTATTGCAAAAAACAATCCAATAGTTTTTACCAAGGGCAAAAAGAAAAGAATCGGGATAAGGTAAACCAGGCGGCCCTTATTGCTATTGCCCCGAAATAGGAAATAGCTCACGATAGACATTCCAAAAACAGTACCTATAATATGGTCAACATAAAGTGTTAGGCTAAAAAAACCAAAAAAGAATACCATTAAATAAGTAATTAAAATAATTAATGCAATAGTATAAGATTCTTTCCAGGTGTTTCTTTGAAAAAATAACGTAAACGATGAAGCGAGAAATAGATTATGGGAAAAATATACCAAACCTTCCGAATAACCGACAATAGAAGTGATAAAATAATGGAACATCTGGGCTCCCGGAGGGTAATTTTTACAGGCCAAAGCGCTTTCTGAATTTATCAAGGCATTCGTAGAAACTATCTCTTTAGTAAAGAACCCCCAATGGGAAAACTCGTCCCAGCTATAATATGATAAGTATCGGCAGGTAAAATATAATACGCAGAAATAAAAACAGAAAATAATTAATCCTGGTTCAGAGATTTCTGAATAAGGAAATTTCTTTTCTTTGAGGCAAACGAGTAAATAACATGCGAATGACGCAAGGCCTGCATAAAATAAAATATGTGCTCCTAGTGCCAGCCTATTAAAAATACCGAATAAATACAATAGGTTTGTAAGCATGCAAACCGTTAGCAGAGGAATAACGGCGATTGGCCACCGAGAAATCTTTGCTATAAAAAGAAAATAACCGATTAGGGATATGAATAATAAAATAACCAAACTTCCTCCCCTGACTTAGTATCTCACAATATTGATCAACAGCTTATGTAACTTATCAATGCATATATCTTCTGAAAAATTATTTCTCGCGTATTGATATCCACTTTCGGCAAAATAACGAAGGTTGTCTTTATCAATAAAGACACTTTTTATAACTTCCGCGGCTTTTTTTACATCGCATGAATACGCAGAATATCCTGCCCTGGCTTGCCGGATTAAGATATGGGCATCGCTTTCCTTATTAAGAAAAGCTGCCACGGGAAGAGATGCAGCCATAAATCCAATAATCTTTCCCGGAATTACCGGCGTCTTATTCAACATACTCAAACAAACCAACCCTACATCCATTTCCTTTACTAAGGCAGGGTATTCTTTAAGAGGCACATAATCACCGAATATGATGTTCGTAACCATTAACTTGCTTGCCGCCTTACGTAACTTTTCTTTCTCTGTCCCTTCGCCGATTATAAGAAAAATAATTTCAGGAATATCCAATACCATTTGGGCAACCTTAAGTATGAAATCCAGGCCTTGCGACGGCCCGATCACGCCGGTAAAAAGAAAAACAAATTTCCCTTCCAGGTTATATAATTTTCTATAGAAGCCTTTGGGATTGATATTATGGTATGAATCGATGTCGATCCAATTATAAACAACCCCTATCTTGCTTTCTGGAACGTTCTTATTACTAACCAGGAACTTTCTGCTACTATCCGTATGCGCTGTGATTATATCAGCAGACTTATATGCTTTTTTTTCAATGAACTCGAAGAACTTTATGATTGCCTTATTTTTCAGGATGCCTAAATCTACGGCATTCTGGGGAAATATATCCTGGACATTCAGCATGAATTTAGCCTTATAATGTTTTTTTGCCCACATTCCGAATAAAGCTAAAGGCAGCGGAGGAGAATATACGATAACCGCATCTATCTTCTCTTTTATCAACTTTCCGGCCTTAAAAATAAAAATAAAAGGCAGTAATAATTGAAACAGGCCCCTCGCGATATATCCGATATTGCTTATGGGAGGCGCCTTGATCCTGATTACCCTGATATTATCCTCAAGCTCAGTTTCCCTGAATACGCGATTTTTTTCTGATGAGGATAGATTACGCTTAGGGTAAGCTGTAACAACTATTACTTCATGGCCTTTTTTTTGCAGGCCTTCTGCAAGTTGACGCATCATCAAGGAGATTGCCCTGATTTCGGGAGGATAAGATGCGGTTACCAGAATAATCTTCATTCTTATTAAGCTACCCCCTGCGTCTTTTTATCAACTGCTATTCTGTGAAAGAAATCTATTGTTTCTACCGCGATCCTATTCCAATCAAAAAACCTGCTGCGCTCCAATGCCAATTTACTGAGTTTTTCCCGCAGGCCTGTGTTGAGATACACTTCTTCAATCTTATCGCATATATCCTCCGGAGAATACGGGTCAAAATAAACAGCGGCATCTACGCATATCTCCGGCATCGGTTCAGAGCACGAAGCGACTATAGAAGCGCCGCAAGACATGGCTTCAATCAGGGTTTGCGGACAGGCTTCTAACGTAGAAGGAAATAAGAATAAACTGCTTTTCCGGTATAATTTAATTAGGCGCTCATAAGGCAAAAAACCTAAAATAATGATCTTTTGCTCAAGACCATTTTCTTTCACAAAATTATTTATCTTATTAAAATACTTATTATCGAATTTTCCTCCTACAAGCCACAGAGGGGGAAGATCTTTAACTTTTCTGTTTAATAGGACGTATCCGTTTACCAAGTTTAGCTGGTTTGCGTAAGCGACAAACTTTGAGGAAGAAAGAAAATATGGTTTCTGCCCTGGCTCGCTGTCATCACTAATAGAAACACCCTGAAGCGGATTCCCATTGTAAATAACGGTAATCTTATCTTTCACTCCGGGGTAAACTTTCTCTATGGACCTACGGCTAAACGCTGAAACGGAAATAACCCCTTCCGCTCTCCTTAGCGACATCTCGCTAAAGAACTTCTTTAAATAGGAGCGGATATTCAGTTTCCAATCATTATCGTATCTGGTAAAAAAAAATGGCTCCATATTTTGAATCGCGATAACGGCCTTACATGGAGCAAAAAAAACCGTAATATTCTTGGCGGTAAAAAGCAGATCCGCCTTAATCCGGCTTAAATGATACGGCAATATAAATTGTTCCCACAAAAAACGAACAAGAAGCGATTTATGGTTTATTTTGCATTTCTTAAAAAAGAAATTATCCTGCTGCGGTATTTCCTGGAAGAGTTCGGGATTGGCGGCATAAATATAGTATTTATTTAATTTGTCATTTTCTGCCAGGGCCAAAATCAAATTCCTGGCATAAGTAACGCCTCCGTAATCAACGCTGGAAATCAGGCTAATGGCTATTCTCATATCTGGTTTACTTGGCCCTTTTAAAAAGATAATACCCGTCTTCTGCCTTTAATAGCTTCCAGATTTCCGGGGCCTTCTCTATTGAGTCATAATAAAATTGTGGATTGGCCCTTAAGCCGTCCCATGACTCAGGTATCCCCCCTCCGGTCTTAACAGGGTTATTTTTATCTATGAATACATAATCCGCTTTAAATTTACCATCCATACTCACAAGTTGCGGAAAAACCATCGCCCCTCTTTTTTTGAACAGGCGGGGGTGCAAAAAATGCTCTGCGGAAACAATGGCGCCATCCGGTATCATCTTTACTAAAGATTCAACCAGTTTATGGTGCTTATTCGTAATATACGCTGAATAATGAAAATTCTGTGTCCTGAACAGAGCGGGCCTTATATCTCTAAACCAAAATTGAAGTGAAACAGGCGAAGGTCCAAAGAATATATTTGAAACCAACAAAGCGCAGAGCATTGCTGCCATAGCCGGAGAATCAGAATCGTAAATCCCCCTGCCAAAGTGCGTTTTTAAGAATTTGGTGAATTTAGGCCAGCCTTTTATTAGCGCAAAAAAGAATACCGGGACACTGGGAGACAAATAATACATCATAAATGAAACGTGGGTATTGGAACGACTTAATATGCCTACCCCAAAATTGGCAAGCGAGCTTACCAGTAAGGCCGGGGAAAAAAGAGGAGCGAATAAAAGAGGCAGGAAGAATAATATAATATTGCCCAGCTTTATCGGGTCAAAAATAAGAGGGAATAATTTAAATACTCCGCTATTACCTGCAACGGGAAAAAACTTGGCTGCGATGTGCTCATACCTGAGGCTAGCGCTTAATTTCGGCATAATAATTCCCGTAATGGCAATAAATGCGCCTAATCCGATTATAGAAGTTATAAGCCCCTCTTTACGCTTTTTTTCAAAGAAGAATAAGTAAATCCCAAACATCATAACCGTAAGCCCTACCTCTTCCCTGACTAAAACCGCCAAAAAGGAAAATAGATAGTATAACCACTTGCTCCTTTTCTCCAGGAAATAGAACATCCAGAGAATTATCGGTATCGCGAACCTCAGCATCTCAAACTCATATAGGACCGTATATTGAAAAGTGGGATACCAGACCAATAGCACCATCATAAAGACTGCGAACCTTTTGTTTTTGCCGCATAGTAACGCAAGTTTATACAAGGGGATAATTGAAGAAATCATAAGGATGAAATTTAAGACAATGATAGTCTCGCTATACGGCCATAATTTAAAAGGCAGGGCAATAAGATATATGAAAGGGACAAAATGCACGGAGAGGTAATTCTTTGTGCCGGGAAATATCAATTCGTGATTAAAATTAAAAGGTTTACCCGTTGTGATTATGCTGTTAAGAAGGGCTGTCCAGTGCGAGAAATCAACATAAAAACGCAGGCTGGCATATTTAAGATATTGTGCTATCGGCATATAAACAGACGGGATTAGCGACAAGGAAAGCGGCAGGGTAGATATCGTAAGTTTATACCGGATGAATAAACGAAAAATCAAAAAACTTCCGATAATTATACTGAAGGAGCCGATTGCATAGAATAACAGTAATGCCATTCTAAATTAAATTTTGTTAAGGGAATCATCCCTGAATGAATGGGAAATATCCAGATGATAACCACGTGGTTTATGCCTGTCAAATCCTCCGTTTTTTACCCGCTTGGAGATATCAGAAACTATGCGTTCAGAGGCCTTACCGTCGCCAAAAGGATTGATAAACGTCTTCCCATGAAGCGCTTCCAGCTTCATAAAAGTTTTCTTAAAATCAGCGCTTTCTGATTCAGCCGGGTCAAATTTTACGCTTGAACCGACATCATAGACCTGAGGCCTTTCTGTAGATTTACGCAATTGAATCGAAGGTATATTCAAAATACACGCTTCTTCAATGACTGTGCCGGAATCAGTGATTACCCCCCTGCTATTTGTCAATAAAACCAGCATTTCCGTATAGCCTACCGGGTCTACCATGATTACGTTCCGGGGAAGGGCTAATCCAAATTCAGATAACATCTTCTGCGTGCGGTAACTGGCGGGAAAATAGATCTTTCTCTCAGTAGAAGAAATCAACCTGAGAATATTTTTTAATGCTGGGGATGAAGAAACGTTCTCCCTGCGGTGGCAGGTCAAGAGATAATATTCTTTTTTCTCTATCTTATGCTGTGAAAAGAAAGACCGGCTGGCTAAAGAATCGAATTTTTCCTTCTGAGCAAAATAATAGCGGTTTAAAACATCTACAATCGGGTTTGTGGTTACCACTATGCTCTCCGGATTCAGGCCTTCACTAATGCCCTGTTGCTTATATTCGGGAAGATAGGCATAAATGACGTCTGATAGATGGTCAGTAACCGTACGGTATTTTTCTTCTGGCATCCGCCAGTCATAGGAACGCATACACCCTTCAATATGCACAATGGGTATATTTAACTGGGCAGCGGCAATGCACCCCATTACGGTGTTGGTATCACCCAAGAATATTGCCGCCATGGGGGCCATATCAGCTAATACCGGATAAAGCTTCCGGATGACGGAAGCCAACAATTCAGCGTCATTTTTTCCCGTAACGCCTAATTCAACCTGAGGCGGCCTAACATTTAAATCGCGGAAAAATATGTCCTTCAGGTTATCGGAATAATGCTGGCCAGACCAGATAAAAATCAGTTCAAAATCTGGCTGCTGGCGTAATTTCTCCAGTATTATCGCGCTCCTGATAATGTCTGGCCTGATCCCTAAAATAAAAGCGATTTTTTTAGGCATTGTAAAATCCTGTATCTTCTATATATTTCTTGAGCTCATATATCTCCGATTCCAGATCAGAGCCCGGGAAGAAACTTGAAATCCCGTTGTATTTCGTAGCTAAAGTCCTGTCCACCACGCCATCCCCTGCCCTCTCTTCCTTTATTACCACTTCTCTTTTAAAAACATCCTTAAACATACAAAGCATCTGATATTTAGAAACAATATTATTTGGGACAAAATGATGCACGCTTGATATTCCCGCCAAGTAGCTAAATTTATTATCTTTGATTATACGCTCGCAAAGCTTTGCGAACTGTAAAGTAGTCACCCCATTCCAGAGGTGGTTGGAAAAACCGTTCAGGAAAGCTCCCTTGGGCTGCTTCATAAACCACTCAAATAAAAAAGCTTTCTTAACTTTCTCCGGCCCGATTATGGAAGACCTGATATTAAGATAGTGCGGGGACTTTACTTCGCCGAGGCTTTTTGTCTTTCCGTAAACATCCAGAGGGTCATGTAATGCGTCTTCGGTATATTTCCCCTCTCTTCCGGAATAGACGCAATCAGTAGCGATCTGGATTACGCGCGTATTATTCTGTTTAGCTAAATCGGAAAGCTTAAAAGGGAACAAAGAATTAACAAGCAGGGCATTTCGTACTTCCTCCATATTATCATCATGGCAATATGGCTTGGTTATACCGATGCAATTAATAATATAATCGCAATTTTTCATTTTCTTCTGCATTGCCGGATAATCTTCGTTCACATCAAGCCCAAGGAAGCCGGCCTCCTTATTCCTTGACGTGCCGGTCACTTCCAACCCAGTAGAATTGCGCAGGTATCCGTAAACCATGCTCCCCAGCATCCCGGTTGCGCCTAAAACAATCACCCTCATATCACTGTCTCCCGTTAGCTATATGAATAAATATTTTGCATAATTCCAGAACGTTACAATATTATAATTGAATTTAGATGAGCCGGCTATTTTACTCCTTGTCTCCAATATATAAGGAACCTCGCAGAAATTATTTGTTATCTTGCTTACCTTTTTAAGTTCTTCGATTATCACTGAATAGCCATCCTCCTTCAATTCTATCTTTTTAAGAATATTAACTTTTACGGCACGGAATCCGTTGGTAAAATCTTTCAGGGGAAGCCGCGTAACGAGCTTAGCGATACTATTACCGATAATGGAAATAATTCTTCTCTTAAAAGGTACGCCTGACGTTCCGCCGTACTTGATATACCGTGATGCCTTAATGTAATCATAGCCTTCGGACATTTTATCGTAAAAATTTCTTAAGTATTTCGGATGATTGGTCAAATCGCTGTCCATAAAAAGCGCGTAATCATAATTATTCTCAATTGCAAAACCTATGCCCAATTTTAATGCCCCGCCATATCCCCTGTTAATAGAGCTTGTAATAAACCGGAACTCCCTATTGTCGTATTTTACGGCAAGGCCTTCCAGGATATCCCCCGTTTTATCAGTAGAGCCGTCATTAACTGCCACTACGGTGATAAAACCGGGTAATTTTTTCGCATAACCAATAATCTCATTTACGCTTGCCTCAGCAATTTTCTCTTCATTATACATCGGGACTACTATACAGATCTTCATCGCGCGTATTAAAACCAAAGTATTCCTAACCGATGGGCAAAACCTCGTAAGAGCAGCCAAAGATAAGAAATTCCTTCTTTATAAAGCTTAAAATCCTTATTTAAAGGTTTGGATTTTACCTTGGAATCAACATACTCCACCCTTCCTCCGGCAAGTAACGCTTTTAAGGTAATTTCCGGGCAGATACTAAAACCATTTTGGTTTAACCCCAGGGACTGGATAAACACCCTGTCAAACATCTTAAACCCATAAGTAGAATCCTTAATCTTAATCCCCAGTAATAATTTAATCAGAAATCTGTATAACGCCTGATATAGTCTGAATTTAAATGAGACATCATTTTTATTGCTTAAAGAACCTGAGCGCGTAGCTTGAACCACCTGTGCTCCGTTTCTTATCTGATTTAGCATCTTAGGGATAATGCCGATATCGTCTTCACCATAGCCAGAAACCAACACTACATATGAACTGGTAGAATAAGCAATGCCGAACCGCGCCAAAGCGCCGAAACTACGCCTGCCACCCTTAAGCTGCAGCATTTCAAACTTCAACCAAGGGTAATTACTCTGCACGTATCCAGAGAGATTATTCGGCGTATATGATTTTTCATTAGCGACCACAATAATATCCACGTCGCTGGGGTTAGCCATAAGATATCCGGCTAACTCATCAACAAGAGCAGGAAGCAGCTCGGTGGTAGAAATACAGGGGATAATAACAGACAGTTCGTTCATCGCTTAAATGTTAAATTTAATAACTTTGCCTAAAGGAGAACTGTATTCGGTAAGTAACGGTTTTAGATACAAGTAATTAGAAAAACGGGTAATAAATGAATTTTTTACCCTGCCGTCCTCAAGCATCTCCTTTAATTCTCTAATACAGTCTTCTATTTTCAGTTTTGGATTAAAGTTAAGCTCATGCGCCGCCTTTCTACTAGAAACCCGGTAATTGCGGTTATCCTGAAACATTGTTTCGCATATTTCGATATTCAAAGAAGGGAAGAATTTCTTAATTCGCTCTGCTATTTCAAATATCGTGACATTTTCAGAATGTAAATTGTAAATACCGGTATTATCCCTCTCTAGAGAAGAACAAACCATTGCCGCGGCATCGCGCACATGAAGCAACGGCCGGTATTGCCTGCCTCCAAAAACATTAATTTTATTATGGAAAATGGCGCGCATTATCAAAGTATTGACAACCAAATCAAATCTTATACGGGAAAAATTATCCCCTATGCCGTAAAGTGTCCCTAATCTAAAAATAATGGAATTCGATCCTGACAGGATATTTTCCGAATCAAGCTTACTTTGAGCGTAAAGAGAAAGAGGATTTAGGGGCGATTCTTCGCCAAGTTCATCTTCTGCAGCCCCGTAAACCGAACAGGTAGACATGAAAATAATTCTCCCGTTGAAATTCTCCCGCAAAAACCTGACCGATCCAGTGTTTATCTCTCTAGCGACTCTTTCATTTAAACTGCAGGCGGGATCCCCTACCAATGCGGCCAGCCAAATTACTACATCTGCCCATTGTAAATGCTTTTTAAGCTTTTGCGCATTTCTAATGTCGCCATATATAAAGGGGATATTCTTACGGTAAGTTTCTTCGTATAAAAGTAAATCATAAATGCGGACTTCGTAATGAGCGCTGGCCAGAATATCTGTAATGGCTCCGCCGAGATAACCTGCTCCCCCTACAATCAGTATCTTCATTTAATGCTCCCTTTAGCGCTCAATAATCTGCCAGGGATTCCAATAATAAGCATCATACCTGAAATCATCCCCCTTACTTTCTTCTACCGTACGCGTAGAAAAAAATATAAGCTTGGTATCTCTTTCTAAATTCACAAAACCATTGGCATAGCCTTTCGGGATAAATACCACTGAAGGTTTATTCGTAGAAAGCACAAACCTGTGGACTTTTGCGCCTTTAGACGGATTCTCCCAATTATCAATTAGAACAGCGCAGATTATTGCCGCACCGGAAATTACGGTAACGTATTTCTCTTCATTTTTATGCGCATGCCAAGCCCTGATAAACCCGACCTTATGATTCCTAACGCTATAAAATCTCTTTATTCCGGACATATCAAAATTATTCACAAATCCCAATTCTCCTCGATCATCAATCGACAGTTCTCCTGGTATCAACTGCGGCTCACCATTTAACCGGCTAATCTTTTCTTTCATCTTTACGCTCCTTAATTATGCTGTTTTACCCTAAAGACAATACCCGCCCTAAAATAAGAAAGCTTCTGATTTAACTTTTGCTTGAAACGATAAAATATCCCGGAGCCAAGAATTCCCTGAATAAGCCTAAAGTAAACTTATCAAGAAATGCGGTTATCGTCTTTGAACTATAACCGCTAACTAAGTTGCTTCCTACCATAGCCTTTATCTTGCATATGTTTAATCCGGCATCATTAAAAAGCTGATATATTGTTTTTTTTGTAAAGAACCTGAGATGGCTCTTATCCAAAATACCCTGCCATTCATAAGACCATGCTCCTTTGAAAATAAGCGGGACAACTACTCTCCAGCAACGGACATTAGGTATAGTTACAAGCATCCTGCCATTTTGTTTCAGGTATTTATTAATTTTTTTCAAAAATTCCCAGGGGTTTATCAGATGCTCAAGGATATCACCCAAAATGACATAATCAAAATATCCATCCGGTAAATTAAGATCCATTTCTTCAATATTGCCTACTATAACCTTATCAATCCTGAGCGCCGCTCTTTCCGCTGCGGCCTTCGATATATCAATACCAATGACTTCGGAAGCCTTTTTATGCTGTTTTAAAGTTAAGCCGGTTAATGCACCGCCACAGCCTATATCGAGTATTTTGTTACTGCCTTCAGGGATCTCGAAAACAATTTCCCAAACAATATGGTCAATATAGTAATCGGGTTTATTTAAATATAAACTTTCAGATGACATTGGAATCAGCCTTTTTTCTAGGATCAACGCTTTTCTGCCATCCGAGCCATACCCCTAATCCAGCCCAATATTTCATCCTTTTATTATGTAGGCCCAAGAAAAATACTAAACGGAGTGCAATGCCTAAGATAGAAAAAATAAATACGGCTAACCTGCCTAACAAATTAAAATGTTTCTTACTATATATCCTAACGCTTTCCTGCATTAAAATATAGAAGTTGGCTGGATTTTGGTTAGCACTGGCTCCGTGATTATGAATCGCCCTAGCATCAGCATCCCTAAAGATTTTCCATCTCTTTTTAGTTAAACGCAAAGCTAAATCCGTTTCTTCGCAGTATATAAAGAAATTTTCATCAAAGCCACCTACATCTTCAAACGCTCGTCTGCGTATAAGCATACAACTGCCATAAGGAGATTCTATCGGTCCGGAATAGTCATTATTATGCAAACAATCTACATTGCCGGCAAGGAAATTACAGTTTAATTTTTCTGCAAGCTTATCTAATCCCATCATTATCTTTATAATCCTTAATGGCCTAATAAAAAGATACGCGGAAGGCTGCATCCGCTGATCCGGATAATTCAAAGCAGGCACCACAACGCCAGCTCTTTCATCAGTATTAAAAACTTTAACCATATTTAATAAGGCATCCGGATATAATTTTATATCTGCATTCATCAGGAGCAATAGGGGCCTGCTACCTGATTGAGCACCTCTATTGTTACCTCCGCCAAAGCCATAGTTTTGATCAAGGAAAATTATCCTTGCGAACGGCCCAATCTCTTTCTTCAATAAAACAGAGGATTCATCCTGTGAAAAATTATCAACCACAGTAATCGAACCTGGATTATTGTCTAAGGCGGAATGGGCTGCATCTATAGCCAAACGAGAGGTACGATAAGTAAGTATAACTACATCTACGTCATCTGTATTTAACAATTTAATGTCTCCTGGTATTTATTTTTGGATAGATATACATCAATAAGAGATATAACGGCAAATAGGAAATAACAAGTAAATTCAACCAAGGAAAACCGCCCTTAAGATATAACCAGGAGTTACTGATTATGGTTATATAAAATATCACTGCCCCTTTATTACATTTATATTTGCAAAATGAATTATAGATTAATCTGATTATAGCACCAAAAATAAAAAATCCGACAATAATGCCGATTATTCCAAAATCCGCATAAAATTGGCTTTGTAACCCTGGATGATAACCATAGGAGAACCAACCCGGATTTATATCATTCAGTATATCCCTAAATCCGTATGCTAAAGGTTTATCTTTCCATAACGCCCTGGGAATAGGCAAAAGTAAAATCTCCTCAGCTGTCCTCCTGCCATTGTAATACGCGTGTTTTTTGGGAAAAAAATCACAGACCACAGCGAAAGTTTCCATATCATCGAAGGTCTGCGCATACATTATTTTCGTTATGCTGAAAATATTGCTTTCCCCTCTCATGTCTCCGGACATTCTGCGATAATTAAAGTAACTTAAGATTAATACACAGCAAAAAAATACCGCAATTATTTGTTTCGGCTTAATCTTTCTAGCGACATAGTTATAATAGCCAGTGATGAGAAAGATAAGATTAAAAAAAAGAGCTTTACTCGTATTTAAAAAAGCCCCGATAAGGCCATAGATTAAGAATAAGAATACAATCGGGGTAAACCAAATGAGCAGCTTCTTTGTACCCGTATTTTTTGGCAATATAAGATAAAACAAGAGTAAATATCCCATACCCGAACCTAATAAGTTCGTAAATGTATATACCCCCATAGAGTATTCTCTTTTAGTAAAGTTAGTGGCGTAAGAATGGAAACTTAAAACTTTTAATATACTTGTACCCATAAAATAAGATCTTAAGATTAGTGAAATTATATACAGAATGATAGAAATTATTATTACGAGGATGATCCTCTTTACTGAAGGATGCTCTCCTAAATGCAAGTGCCATTCTCTGCCTACTCTATTTGCAAATAGATAACCAATGAGCAAGGAATAAAATGAGACAATAACAAGGAAAACTGCTAATTCAAAAGATTCAAAACTCCAATATCCTACCTTAGTACGTGTCTCTGGATAATGGGTAATAAGTAGTAACGGTATAAAAAACATTATGAAATACCAAAAAATTAAGATATTTATAAAAGCAAAAAGATCGCCTTTGCTTTCAAGATAAAACACCCAATAGGAAGATAAAATAGCTGATAATAACGTAACCGTATACAGATTCAATCTAATTGCTGGAATGGCACACTTCGTAACAATAAAAAAGGTACTTATACCAAAAAAAACAGCATTCAGAATAAGGGCGAACCTAAAATATAAGCCCTTGGTCTTAAAATCAATAAAGTTTAAGCTTTCCATCGGATATTTTCCTGGTTTACTCTAAGTTGTTTAATTTTTATTTAAACAGGCCTTTACTTTGAACTGCCAGTTTATAAGCAATATTCCCGGAGAATCTTCTGAATACATACTTCAACAATAAAAATTCAATTTTGCAATTCTTCAATAAGCTTATTAATTTCTTAGTAAGAGGAATACCGGCATTGGAGATCCACAAATCTCGGAGTAATTGGCATGCCGCTTCTTCTTCAAAAATCCCCATTTCATCTAATCTTGATTCAACCCATCCTTTAAAATTATGCCAAGTTATATTATCCGAGCTTGATGGGTCAGAAAGGCCCATTTTACGCCGAAAATAACAAACAACAGCACAATCTCCATAAATTTGGAATTCTTTAAAATGAACTGTAGAAAAATTAGATGAATGCTTTCGTAATTTGGTTACGACCTCTTGCACACAGCAAAATCTACCTTTTTCGGCTAATCGCAGCCATAAATCTATATCATCAGCGTATTTAAATCTTTCCCTGTAACCGGAAACCTCATTTACCGCAACCCTCTTAAAGCATATTGTAGGCGTCGGTAAAAATGGCTTTAAGGACTCTAAATTATTGATTAGAGTTTTATGTTCAGCGGGGTATTTATTGGACCTTAGTATAATGTTATTTTCGTTTATTTGTTCACAGAACCCCCCAACCAGCGCAAGATCCGGTTTTTCCCTTATTTCATTTAGCTGAAGCTGTAGTCTATTAGGAATAGCAATATCATCGCTATCCATCCTAAAGACCCATTCGCCCTTACATAGTTTTAAGCCATTATTAAGGGCGGATACTATGCCGCGGTTCCCTTGAGTCAATACCTTTATACGGGAATCGCTCCGAGAATAAAAATCCAAGATCCATTTCGTGCCATCAGTAGAACCGTCATTTATAATTATAAATTCAAAATCTGGAAATGTTTGTCCGAGGATACTTTCAATCGCCTCTTTCAGATATTTTTCCCCGTTATAAACCGGCATTAAAACACTGCAAAAAGGATAATTCTTCATTTATTCTTAATAAATTTTCCCAAAAGGGTTCTTAAAAACATAAAAGGTTTTTTCTTTAAAGAGGAGAATAATAGATACTTTTCCCCTTCTGAAATAGTTTTCTTCAGCTGTTTGTTACTCAATTCAGGTGTAGATATGGAGAAACTCCTGATATATAAGTCATCCAGAGAAAAATCAGGACGCAATAATCCCTCTTCTCTACAGATATCATAAAGTTCTGAACCTGGATATGGGGTCGCTACTGATATATGAGGAGTAAAAATGCCCAGCTCTTCTGCCAGGCGAAAGCTATCCCATATTTGTTCTGCGGTCTCATGCGGCATCCCCATCACTAAAAATATCCCAACATTTAATCCTATTTTTTTTGCATATTTAACCAGGGGCTTGACTTTCTTTAAGATTAGCGGCTTTTTTATTATATTATCTAGGACATATTGGTTCCCTGACTCGATAGCAAAATTTATTGTACGGCAACCGCTTTGTTTCATCTTGTATATAAGTTTTTCGCTTAATGTCCATGCAGCAACGCCGTTAGGGGTATCCCATTCTAAATTCAGCTTCTCTCGCGTAATGCCGTCAAATATGGCTTCCGCTCTTTTAGGGTCAAGTGTCAAGTTATCGTCTTCAAACATTATCTCTTCAATACCATATCTCGTCTTAAGGAGTTTTAATTCTCTTATCACATTCTCCGGTGAGCGGGGCCTAAACCCCCTACCCCAAACCGAAGATGCTGAGCAAAACGTGCATTTTGCCGGGCATCCTCTTGAAGTTATGATGGGAGAGAATTTATTTTTCCTTCTAGTACCATGAGAAGATTTCAAGCCGAAATATTTTTCTATATTCAAAAGATGCATAGCCGGAAACGGCAAACTATCCAAATCTTCTATGAACTTTGTCTTGGGCAATATTATAAGCCGTCCATTTGACCTATACCCAACTCCATCCAATCCAGAGATATCTTGTTTACCCTCTATAGAGCGCACTAAGCTAACGATAGCGCGCTCTCCTTCCCCCAAAATCACATAGTCAACTTTCGTGTCAGATAAAACGAGCTCCGGCATTACCGTAGGATGCGCTCCCCCGGCAATAGTTATTATGCCTTTATCTATTGTTTTGGCGACTTCATAAATCTTGTGGGCATTGGCACGTTGCTTGGTAAACAGATTATTGACTCCTATTATATCAGGCCCATAAGCCATAATTACATTTTCTATTTCCTCGAAAGACAAACCTATCCTTAGCAAATTTTTTCCTATTTCAACCCGATTATCCCAGCCCTCCATTAGACAATCAACTATTTTAACTTCTATGCCGCTATCTTCAAGGACTGCCCCTATATACCCCAACCCCAGCGGAGGCAGGGGGTTTATATCTATCCAGTCTTTGAATGTTATTGCCGGAGGAATAAATAAGAGCGCTTTCCTGATCCTTCTCATTTTATTATCTATTATTAAATTAACCTGTTAATCCATCTCTAATGCTTCTTTAATAAATTTTTCTCCGTTATAACAAGGTACTATTACGCTTACTAAGGAACTATTCATTAAATCCTATGCCAAGAAGGTGGAGTTATATCTTCTATGCAGGGCTTATCAAGAATATCCCACCTTTTTGGCGCAAAAACTATCTTATTTGAATTATTTGATAACCATGCACCCCACCAGCTAAAACTGCTATTTGCTATGATATAATGTTTACATAGCGTCATTAACCATAAATCTTTATAAGCATTAGAGGCATCATTATGTATAATAAAGGTAACAGGATAGTCTATTTTTATATGCTTTTGTGCCCAATTATGATCATCTGAAAAAATAAAAAAATGTGGGTTTTTAATAACTCCTGCTAATTCTTTAATTGCGGCATAGTAATACTCGAGCGAACAAGCCCCATGCAATTTAACAGCTTCTTTAACCACTGTTTTTCTATCAGCGCTAATACCATGGAGTCGGCGTAAATGTAAAGATACCGAGTTCTCGTTAATTATTTCTTGCGCAATTCTTTGGTTTATGGGATCGGGGGTAGACCGTAATGTAAATTCTTTTCGAATAGTATCTGCAATATCTACGAAATAATTTTCATTCTGCCAATAGCCATTTAAATAAATATTATCTTCCGTAAGTAATAAATTTTTATCATAAGTAAAATGATGTTTTTCCGGTTCGATAATAATCGAACGTTTATAATACAGCTTGGTTATGTTTAAAATTTTATCAATATATTTATAAAAACCTGTTTTGTTAATATTTGATATCTCATCCTCTTGGGCAAAATCCTCAATAATATTAAAATGCCCCAAGGAGTATGTTCTACCATAAATATCATTTTTAAACCCTGAAATCGCGTCTATTTTCATTAAAGTATTTTTCTTTAATGAAAGGCTGCGGCCCATTGCGTATTGAAAAAGCTGATTTCCTAAACCTCCTTGTAATTTCATTATAATCATTATTGAGTTGCCTAGTGTTTAACTTTATCTGAAATCCAAGTATAAGTTTTGGAAAGGCCATCTTTTAACGACATAGATGGTTTCCATTTAAGCTTTTCAAAAATTAACGCATTATCAGATCTTCTACCCCTAACACCAAGGGGCCCGGGAATATTATTAATTTTCAAATTTTTACCAGCTATTTCCATCACTAATTTTGCTAAACCATTAATAGAAATCATTTCCTCTGAACCAATATTAACTGGTCCGGTAAAATCAGATTTCATTAATCGCGCAACTGCTTCTATACATTCATCTATATAAAGAAACGACCTGGTTTGCTTCCCATCGCCCCATATTTCTATAGAGGCACTATCAGGGGCCTCTGCAACTTTTCTACAAATTGCTGCAGGCGCCTTCTCTTTTCCGTTATTCCATGATCCCTCTGGGCCAAAAATATTATGAAGACGGGCTATCCTAACTTCTAACTTATAATTACGGTAATATGATAAATAAAGGCGCTCGCTGAATAATTTTTCCCAACCATATTCGCTATCAGGCGCAGCAGGATATGCTGAATTCTCAGAACAATTAGGATTTTCAGGGTCTTGTTGATTATGAAAAGGGTATATGCAAGCTGATGAAGAATAGAAAATCTTACCTACTTTTCTTCTTCTGCCTATATCAACCATATTAAGATTAATCATCGCGGAATTATGCATAACATCTGCATCGTGTTCTCCTGTAAAAATATATCCTGCCCCTCCCATATCAGCTGCTAGTTGATATACTTCGTCAAAAGATTTATCTACGATTTTTTCACAAAAAATTGTGCTACGAAGATCTCCTATAATAAACTCATCCGCGGATGACTTACTGAATTCAGGATATTTTAAATCTACGCCACGAACCCAGCAGCCTTCGCTTTTCAAAAAGTTAACAAGATGGGAGCCTATAAAACCGCCTGCCCCACAAACAAGAGCTATCTTCCTTTGTTTCGTCATTTTACCTCCTCATAAATTTTATTATTAACTAACATTATCAAATTAAAATTTGATATATACTGGCGGCCTGATTAAATAACCCTTAAACCTTTATTCATTAATTTAGAATCTGCCAGTTCCACCTTATCTTTTGCCTTAATAAACCTTGCCCATTCTATGAGTTCCTTCATTCCTTTTTCAAAGCTAATTTTTGGTTCAAAACCCAATTTTTTAAGCTTTGATATATCGGCGTAGCAATGACGAATATCGCCTTTTCTATAGCCGTTTGTTACTTTAGGCCTTAAATCCTTCTTATGCAACTTAATAAGCAAATCTGCAATTTCAAGTATAGTTGTGGATCTTCCGGTGCCAACATTAAAGGCCTGATAATCAGCTTTAGGATTATCCATCACAAAGATATTTGCATCCACGACATCTCTAACGTTGATAAAATCCCTTGATTGTAAACCATCTTCATAAATAACAGGAGCGTGATTATTTTTTATCATGCCTGAAAATATGGCGCAAACTCCCGTATAGGGATTTGAGAGAGATTGCCTGGTCCCATATATGTTAAAATATCTTAAAGCTACCGTAGGAATACCGTAGGTTTTCCCTATCAATAACGATAAATCCTCCTGTTCTTTCTTAGAATAAGCATAAATAGAAGTCGGAAATACCGGCTTATCTTCATCTGTAGGAATGGGCTTGAGCTCTCGGTTGCAGTCAGGGCAATATAGCTCCCACCTTCTTTGCTTCATGGAAGCGATGCTTCTTTGATTAGGATAAACCTTTCCGCAATCCCTGCATTCATAAGCTCCTTCACCATATATACTCATAGAACTGGCAACAATAAGTTTTCTAACTTTATGCTTTTCGTTGACGAGTATATCTAAAAGATTGGCGGTTCCATAGCTATTGGAATGTATATACTTTGAAACCTCATACATAGACTGTCCTACTCCTACCATAGCTGCTTGATGAAAGACAATTTCCGCCTTTTTTAGAGCTTTTTTTAGCTTATTTTTGTTGCGCATATCGCCAATAATATAGCGGGCGCCCTTGTTAAGATACCCTGGCTTCTTACCTTGATGAACTTGCTTTTCTAAGTTATCAAAACTCACTACTTCATAATTTTTTTTAATTAAAGCATCGACTAAATGCGAACCTAAAAATCCCATACCTCCAGTTACTAGAACATTCATAGTAATAACCTTTCTTTTTTTAACTTGGCTGACTGATTGCTTTAGAAAATTTTTTAAAAGTGAATACCCCTAAGGCATAACGCTCCCCTGCTAAATCGGAAAACCTCTCTTCGGGAGCTAAAACCTCCTCTAACCTCCATCCATCACGGATCAAGGTAAGAGCGGACAGCTTTAGCGAATTTTCAATGGCAAGATTAAAAATAACACGGGGATCAAAAACTCGGTGCGCATTAAACTCAACTCGTTGGGAACCGATAGGAACAGATAAATAAAAAGTCCCTTCTGTCTTCAACAAAGATGCCATATTGGCTAGACCACGCTCAAATCCTTTAGGGTCAAGCGGATCACCATACCGGCCCAAGCCAAAGTGTTCCAGCGCATGAAGACAGGAAAGAGAATCACAATAACCTGCCATTCCTTCCACAGGTTTCATAAGATCGGCCTGCCTGAATATAATGCCTGGTATTGGTGTTGTAATTGGCCTGATATCGAACACTTCGATTTCTCGAAAGCTGGCTACATGGGCAACAAACCCATCCACACGCGAACCGATATCCACATGCTTAACTGGATTAGCTTTAAAAATCCATCTTGCCACTAATAAATCCTGCCAAAAGTACTCATTCTTAGTTGCTTCGTCCTCTTCAGTCCAATCATGTAGACAAGGCAAGAGATTAAGGCGGCCACGATAGTTACAACGAAATCGGAATAAATCCCTTATATAGCGTGGAAAACCCAAAAAAGCACGGAATGTTTTTCTTAAATCAATTCCGAATTGAACACTCATAAGCCAATAAAGCTTTTTAAATATATTACAAACATCTATCATATTAATATGAACTCAACCATTTTCTCAGTTTAAATAAATGGCATTTCCTTAAAACAAATTTCATTAATTCATAAATAGAATAGTTGGCAATCACCTTCATCTTGGTTTTATAAAACCTCCTGCGGCATGAAATGATTTCGGATTTGGTAAGTTCCGAAATGACCTGCGAAGCGCTGTCACGAAAATAATGTTTTATCTGCATTTTAAAAAGTTTATTCCGGTATTCAGTAATCGCCTTCATGTATCCTTTATAAGCAATCAATGCCATCGCTTTCATCTTCTCCGAATGCCCTTGCGCATCAGAGTGGATCCTACCGTAATTCGCAATGACCGGCACAAAATTAGGCAGATACCCTGATGTCATGAAATTATAAACGAAATCAAACTGAGTATTACCGTTAAACCTGCAATCCTGAAGCGTTGGCGGGAAACATCTCGCATATACATCCCTGCGGGTGCATTGATTCCCTTCATACATTACATGCCCCGTAGCCAGCCAAAACCCAAGAAAATCTTTTTTTTGAGGCGGTGGCTCACAAAAATATTCCGGAGTTGTTATCCTCTCCAGATTACCTTCTTCAGTCATATACTGCGGTAACCCCCAAACTAATGATACATCATGATTATTATCCAGCACCTCCACACACAAACGGAACCAGTCTTTATTTAAAAACCCATCCGATACGCAGCATTGAATCACATATTCACCCTTTAACATTGAGGTCGCTTTTGTAAAAGCTTCAGCCGCTGAGTCATCTTTCTCAGATATCCACTTAATATGAGGATATTCTTTTAATATTTCAATAGTTTTATCTGTGGAGCCCCCGTCTACAACAATATGCTCATAATTACTGTATGACTGGTTCAAAACAGACTCTATCATTTGCCTTAAAAATCTCCCCTGGTTTAAGGAAACCGTTATAATTGATAATTTTGGATGTTGATTGTCAATTTTGTCTGGTAGCATTTTAAGTTCCTTTTCTAATCATTAATGATTTAAGGGCAATGAATTTTTGATTTTTAAGACAAAAAAGCTCTTCTCCTCCTGGCCTAAAAAGAAAATCCAACTCACTACAGAATAACCAATTATTAAGATCGTGATATTGCCGAAAATGACTGGTATATTCATATTTCCAACATGCTTAATAAGTAAATTTAAAAGCAGGCATGGAATGAGACAAAGAATACCTAATAATAGCTTCAAATCAATCTTATGCGGCCTTGTAATGTATCCTTTCCTGATAAAATAAATGCCATATGTAACTGTGCCTGTGATAGATAAAAAGAGCCAAGCGTATCCACAACCATTAAAACTGAATTTCTTTGTTAGAAACCACAATACAAATAGATAACAAGGCACCGTTATAGATGAAAATAAAGATAGGAAACGTGGATTATTGATTTGGATAAAAATTGAAAAAATCCATGAAATACCTCCCAGGAATATCGACACAGCAAGAAGTTGCGTAACAAAAACACTTTTTATAAAATCATTCCCTACCCACAAAATAAGTATTTCCTTTGCAAATACTAACAACAATAAACACCCCAGTCCATATAATACCATCATATATTTCAAAGAAGCATGGAATAGGCGCTTTGTTTTCTCTTGGCTTACTCCATCAAAAAGGCTCGCAGCAGGAAAAATAACAGGGGCGATACCAGCTCCAATTAATCCAATCTTAGTGGCGAGCGAATAAGGAACGCTGTAGTATCCAACCATAGAAACAGAAATGAGCATTCCAATTATGATGGTGTGGGCATTAAATTGGATCCAATTCATGATCCTTTGAACAAGTAACCAAAAACCAAAGATGACGATTTCTTTAAAAGGCGAAAAAGCAAGAAACCCTCGGAATTTACGTTCGGGAATAATCCTTAAACTGACCAGATACCAAATCATAGTAAAAATAAATTCTACAATCACCAACCATATGATAATTTCTTTCAGGCCCCCTCCCTTAAAAAGCACCAAAACCGGTGCGAGGGCTGAACAGATTATATTTGGTATAGTAATAATATTGACAATATCGAATCTCTGATAAGCCTGCGCCGTCCCGATGAACACAGATTTAACAAGTAAAAATAATATAGTCGGAGATGCAATGATAGCTATTGCCGACATTTCCGGCAATAAATTAGAACTGACGATAAAAAAACGGGCTGATAATGCGGGGACAAAAATGCAAAAAAGGCATACGCCGATAACCCCTAAACAAAAAATTAAAAATACAGAGGTCCAATACACTTTACTAATATCTAATTTATTATCTTTACCCAATGCATCCGCAATGAATTTAGTTGTGGCGGTACCGAGCCCGCAATCGAATACGCTAAAATAGTCAATAATAGTGCGCACTATGACAAACACGCCAAACCGGCCCATGCCAAGATGGCTAATAATATATGGGACAGTAAAAAAAGTAACAAGCAGAGGAACAAATTGGCCACTTATATTTAAAATGGAATTCTTGATGACTAATTTTTTAGTAATAAATGGCATGTTATACGCTAATATAGGAACCCGGATACTACTTCCGCAATTTACCTAATAATCCTTGCGCCTGTTTGAAACGCTCAGGAGTCCCAATATCAATAAAAGGCTCCTGTATAATAAAACCATAAAAATCTTTCCCGACCAGATTAGGAAAGAAATCATATTCAAGGGAACAAGGAGTCTTGTTTGGAATCAATGATAAAACATCTTTTTTGAATAGATACATACCGGTATTAATCAACGATTTCGCACTGTTGTCTTTTTCGCCAAACCTGATGATTTTATTATCTTTGTCCAAAAGAATGGAACCGTAATCCGCTGGATTATCCGTCTCGGTAACGGCTATTGATAATAATGCTTTATTGTGTTCATGGAAACCAACAAAATTATTTAGATTTATTGGGCAGAAACAATCTCCATTCATCACCAATAAACTGCTGGTTTTAACCAATCCCTGGGAATCCCTGATTGCGCCCCCGGTTCCAAGAGGGACTTTTTCTTCCGATATGACCAGTTCAAATGTCAGATTTTTATTGCGATAATAACTGCGTATAACATCTGCCATATATCCTGCGCAGAGAATAATACGTTTAGCGCCATAACCTGATACATAATCAAAAAGTATATCCAGAAAAGGCCGGCCATTTATCTCTGCCATGGGTTTCGGCCTGTCTTTAATAAATGCCTGCAGGCGTTTTCCCTTGCCTCCGCATAAGATTACAACATCAAGATTTTTCATTTTAATAGAAATCCTGAGTAGAATACATAATAACCTGGCTTCCTAATTTCTCGAAAGCAAAAGGCACATAGAGAATATTTTTTAGCTTTTCTTTTATCTTGTATTGAATAGCTGGCTCTGCAAACAAAAGAATAAATCCTCCCCCTCCGGCGCCTAATAACTTCCCTCCCAGGGCTCCTGCCCTGCGCGCAGTTTCATAAATAGTATCGATTTCATCAGTAGATATCATATGCGTAAGGCTGCGTTTAATTTGCCAAGACTCATGCAGTAATTTGCCAAAACCCTTGATATCGCATGAATCAATATTAAGTATATCAATCGCTTTATCTACCATCCCTTTCAGTTGATGAAGTTCATTTTTTAGCACCGGGGTTTTTTTAATCTGCTCTCCTGCTATGTCAGAAGCATTTCTGGAAAATCCGGTAAAAAATAACATCAGGTGGCTCTGGAATAAGTCTATTCTTTCTTTAGATATTGTTATGGGGCTCACATAAAACTCATTTCCTTCTCCTCCAAATTCTATTTTGTTCAGGCCGCCGAAAGCAACGGCAACTTGATCCTGTGAGCCTACATTCTCTTTAATTAAATTATGCTCTACATTAATTGCGTCCCGTGCTAATTGCCTTTTGGTTACCATTCTTCCTTTAAGGGCGTTCAGGGCTTGTAAAAAACCGACAGTAAAAGCAGAACTTGAACCAACGCCTGACCTCGCAGGAATATCACTGGTATGCACCATTTCAATGCCATGCTCGATATTCAAGAATTTTAAACATTCACGCACGGAATTATGCTTAATCTCGTCAATTGTCTGCGTTTCCTCGCGTTCCACATATCTTATCCGATACTTATAGCTAAAGAACGGCGGAAGATAGCGGCAGCTGATATAACAATATTTATTTATGGTAGTATTTAAAACTGCACCTCCGTTTTCCTTATACCAGGCGGGGTAATCTGTCCCCCCGCCAAAGAACGAAATACGCAAAGGAGTTCGCGTTATAATCATGATGGTCTCCTTAAGAGTTTACTTTTGCCCTGTAACTATTCCTATACCAGCCGATTGTCTTAATAATACCTTCCCGTATGTCCGTTTTCGCCCTAAAACCCAACATCTTCTCTGCTTTGCTTACATCAATCAATCTTACCGGGATCATCGATGGCTTGGTTGTATCGAATACGATATCTGCATTTTTATATCCATCGATATCTAATGCGACCTGCAGGATCTCTTTTACACTGTAAGCCTTTCCTTGAGCAACATTCACGCAATCAAAGAGAGGAATTTTCTCGGCGGCTAAAATTAACCCATCAATAAAATCATCGATATAAATCAAGTCCCGCACATCATCACCTGTCCCCCATATCCTGATTGGAGAGTTTCTTTCAATAACCTTTCTAATGGTAGCCGCCATCATGTGGGAAGTCGCGAAATCAAAATCATCATACGGGCCGTATATATTGGAAGGCCGCACAATAACACAAGGCATGGGATTTTTAAGTTTTTGCGAATAAAGACGGCACAAAATTTCAGTAAACCTCTTCATCCACCCTACGCCGAAATACACGTCGTATGGATCGGCATCAAACATCTCATCTTCCCTAACCGGCCTGTCCGCCGATGGCGGATAAGCGGCATTGCTGCTTAGCCAAATAAATTTTTTAACCTTAGCCGAATACGCAGCCTCTAAAATCTGGGAATTCATTATTATATTGGGCGTTACATGTACAAGAGGGGTAGACGCGATTACTGCAGCTCCGGAAGTATTGGCCGCGCACATAAAAACATAATCTATGCTCTCGACTATCCTTCTGCAATCTTCCATCTTAAGCAAATCGCATTTGGTATATTCAATTTTACTATTAATAATAACGGGCTCTTTTTTATGGATAGTGGCGCGGACATTGGCTCCCAACGAAAGAAGCCGATTTAGCAAATTAGAACCTACGAAACCAGCCCCTCCGGCAACTAAGACATTTTTTCCTTTAAACATGGCTCTTCCCTTCATCTCTTAGCGATAAATTAGGGTTTTTAACAGGCCACTGGATATTTAACTTTGGATCATTCCATAAGATGGTAAACTGCTGAGGACGATCGTAATAAGTTGACTGCTTATAATGAAATATCGCCTGTTCGCTTAAAACAAGGTGGCCATTTCCGAACTTCGGAGGAATCAAAACCTGAAATCTGTTATGCTCCGATAAAATAAATGACTCCCATTTCCCGTATTGGGAAGAATCTTTATCCCAATTGACAACTACCAAATAAAGTTTTCCATAGAGGCAGGAAATCAATTTCCAGGTTTTATTATCTCCATGTATGCCGCGCAAGACATCCTTTTTTGATACCGAGATATCATCCTGAATAAAATCCACATTAATTCCGGCTTCTTTAAAAAGCTTTTCATTATAAATTTCTACATAAACTCCCCGGTGGTCCTTAAAGATTGTCGGGGGCTTAATCAAGATGACACCGTTAAGCTTAGTCTTAAAAGTCTCCATTTTTATTTCTATCATTTATTATATAAGCCGGAATAGGGACTTCTCGACCATACGCAATAATCCATGCCCAGTAGCGCATTCTACCGTGGGTAAGGTCATAGTCGTAATACCCGGATTTATCTCCTGACGTAACCAGTTCAACAGGTTTCAACATTGAACCTTGCTTTAACTCCTCAGCAATGGCTACTGGTGAAGGTTGAATATTCATCTTATTCTTAAGAGCATCTTCAAGGGTTATGTATATACGGTGTGTCTCATCAACATCATAATTAAGCACACGTATCCGCTCTGTTGGAACAAGCACCGATTCACGAAAGAAAGCCCTGTTCATTTCCTCCATGTCTGCTTGATCCAGGATAAAATTTGCCGCCCGCCCATTCTCTCTGATGTGCTCTACGCTCATTGTCTGTGTAAGGGCCGCAATATTTTTGCGGGATATTAACCAGTTTAGAAAGATTTGGGGTATGGTGGCAGTATACTTCTTGCACAGGCCGTTAAGTATTACTATTTCATGCTCTCTGAGGCTCAGATTCCATCTGCTCAAAGGGCTGTAAGCTATTAACATCAATCCTGTACTTTCGCAATATGGCAGGATTTCCTTCTCAATATCCCGGTTTAAAAGGTTATATTCGGTTTGTATTGACACAATTTTCTCACCGGAAAGTTCCCTAGCCTCCTTGAGTTGCGCGTATGTGAAATTACTCACTCCGAGGAATCTCACTTTGCCCTGCTCCACAAGTTTCATCATTGCTTTCAGGGTTTCTGAAAGCGGTACCTGAGGATTTGGCCACTGTATCTGATAAAGATCAATGTAATCAGTTTTTAACCTTTTAAGGCTCATTTCAGCCGCTTTCAAGACACCAGCGGAAGTATTGTTTACCGGCTTGAACTTGCTGCTGATGAAAACCCGCCCCCTTAATCCCTTTACGGCTTTACCAAGCACCTCTTCGGCATGGCCATCTTCGTAATCCTCTCCCGTATCTAGAAATGTAATGTCCTCTTCAATGCCAGAAAGAATCACTTGAATTCTTGTGCGGATTTTTTCAGGAGTTGTGCTAGAATGGCTTCCCGCACCTATTGACCCCTGACCGATAGCCGATATAGTTGTCTGTGTATTCCCAAGATTCTTATATATCATCTCGCGCTAACAATTAGAAATACTACCCCTGGCTTATCTGATTTTACTCAAAATCAGGATGGTCCCTGAGGAAATCCTTCATTGCCCTAGTGACACTAAGCGTTTGCCTACCTTTTTGGCAACAAACCAAATGTTTTTTATGTCTCAATACTTCAAATTTAAGCACATATTCTTGCAATTCTCGTACTTCCATATCGTATGGTTTATAGAAAAATCCGGTAGCTTCGTTAAGAATATGTTGGTACCAATCCGTTTTACGCCACAGTGCCCCCCCCTCTTCAGGCCTTGTTAAAAATAAATTGTCACGCTGACATTGCTCAAAAAGTTTCGTTCCCGGGAATGGAGTTGCAATTGCCATTTTAAATGAATCAATATCAAGCGCCTCTATGAGCTTATATGTTTCATCCAATGATGTTTTAGTTTCTTCTGGCATACCCAGGATAAAAAAAGACGCTAAATGGAAATTTGGATACCTTCTAAATGAATTTACAACACGAAATATTTTTTCATTGGATACCTGCTTATTCATTACCTTGTTTCTTATAAAATCTGACCCACTTTCAATAGCAAGATTACAATATACGAAACCAGCTTTAATCAGCAAATCAATTACATCATCATCAAGGGTGGCTGGCATAATACCATTGGACATATCGAAAGAAATATCCATCTTAGAATCGATAATATACTTACAGATTTTCTTAATTCTTTCTTTATCAAGCGTACAATTATCATCCAATATACTGAAATAACGCACATCGTGAGTCCTGTACAAATATTCAATTTCTTGGAATACTTTTTCGGCACTTCGCGCACGAAAACTTGGACCCATAACAAGATTATTATTGCAAAAGTTACATCTGAACGGACAACTCCTACTTGTCAAAATTGGCACAGAAGTGCCTATATTAAGTTTTTTAGGGTTATACCAATCACTTGAATCAAGTTTATAATCTTCAAAATTGAACATATCGTATGCTGGCGATAACTCATCAAGGTCTTTAATAAAAGACGACTTATTACTAATAATAACCTGTTTTTGCTTATTCTTAAAAGCAAGCCCCTCAATGCTATCCCAATTGTCCCTATCGGTTGTAAGTATTTTTTTTAAAGTTTCTTCGCCTTCTCCGATTACGATTACATCAACATTAGGACAATTAAGCAAAATATCTTTATGAAAAACTGTTGGGTGCATACCGCCGAGAATAATAATTGCAGAAGGACTTATTTCTTTTACAGCATCAACAATTTTTTGAACCATATCAAATTGTCCGGAAAATAAACATGTAACACCAACAAAGTCAGGCATAAGCCTTCTTATTTCTTCTTTAACCACATCAGTATAAGAAAACTCCCCAATATTTTTAGACAATAAAAATTTCTTTTTTCTAACACTTAGGTCAAGTATGCTCGTAGTCGCAACTAATTTGGAAGTTCCGGCTAAATATAATAATGAAAGTGGCATTAAGAAGTAGTCGGGGGCTCGAATTTTGTCAGAATTTGTTGGATTAATAAACAAAATAGATTTCATTTTGCCTTCTCCTCTTTAAAAGTGTTTGTCTTATAATTTCATTAAGGTTGCCATTACTTTTTATAGCCTAATCCTTAAAATAGTTTTTCTTTTTTAAATATTCATCCTGATTTTTTATAAACCAATTCCATGTCTCTTTAAGTCCATCTAATAATGATGTTGTCGGACTATAATCAATCATTTTCTTGGCAAGAGTGATATCCATTATCCTCTTGTGAAAACCAGACGGTTTTGAAGTATCGAAATAATAATCAAAATCTATAAAACTATGGAGTGTTTCCACTAATTCCTTGATAGATACTCCTTCACCACTCCCTAAATTTACAAAACCAGAATTTGTTCCATGATAAAGCGCTAAGATAATCCCTTCTGCGACATCCCTGCTATAAGCAAAATCCCTAACCGCAGTCCCATCGCCCCATATGACAACAGGATTTTCTTTATGGTAAATCCTGTACATCAAAGAAGGAATTACCATGGCGTTATTTGGGTCAAAATTATCCCCGGGCCCATAAACATTGCAAGGCCTGACAATAGCAAAATTATCTAATCCGTATTGAATTTTATACGCCTTAATCTGCATCTCCGCCATCCGCTTAGCCCAACCAGGAAACATATCCATAGGAGGGCCTTCGCCGCTATCGGTCTCCCGAAAGATTTCAGCGCTGGGATATGCACCTATGGAACTCGTATAAACTGTTTTTTGTACCTTATTAAATCTGCATGCTTCCAGCAAATTAGAATTCATCATCAACAAGGGGACGAAAAAGCTAGCTGGCTTATTCACCGTCACATCAATAGACCCTTTGATACCGGCTACATGAAAAACAAAATCCACGCCCTTGGTTACTTTCTTGCAAAAATTATAATCTGTGAGATCTCCAAAAATGTTTTTCACACCTGCGGGAAAACTGATTTTATCAAGCGAGACTACTGTTACATCTGCGCCCGCATCTCTAAGCATGCTTACTATCTGCCTGCCTATAAGGCCAGTCCCTCCGGTGACTAAAGTATTCTTGCCTGAAAAAAACTTTAGAACTTCTTTTTCAATCACAGATTATTCCTTTATGCATGCGTGAATCGGCCGGTTATTACCGTAAACATAAACCCATGCCCAGTAGCGCAGCCGGCCCTGAACTAAATCATATACAAACTTACCTGAAGTATCTGAGCTGGGAACTAACTGGACTGGTTTTAAGACTTTATTCTCTTTAATATCTTTAGCAATCTCTTGAATACCGGGCTGCAGGTTGAACCTGTTTTCAATAGCTTCATTAAGTGTGGTGTATATTTTTTCTTTCTCCGAACCAGACACGCGGATTAACCGCACAGGCACCTCTAATAACCGAGGCCTGAAAGCATTACTTAAATTTTCGAAGTCTTCTCTTTCAAGACAAAATTCGCTGGCTAGGGCATTTTCTTTAACGTGCTCAGGATTTAGAGTCTTTGGTATCGGCACGACATTATCCTGCATAAATAACCAATTAAGAACAATCTGCGCAGGGCTTCTTTGATATTTCTGGGCAACATTCCGCAATATTTCTTCTCCTTTGGGAGAGCGCCTTAAAGGGGTATAGGCTATGATCATTAAATCATTTTCTTTAGCGTAAGGAAAAAATTGCTCTCCCATACTGCGCTCAAAAAGATTATATTCAATTTGATTTGATTCAATTTGAAAATTACTTAACTTCTGCGCAACCAAAAAATCGTTAATATTGAAATTGCTTACACCGATATGCCGGATTTTTCCCGCAGCTTTAAGCTCCAGCAGGGCCTTCATAGTTTCTTCAATAGGGATGGCTGAATTTGGCCAATGTGCCTGATAAAGATCAACGTAATCCGTATCCAGCCTTCTTAAGCTCTTCTCCAGGGAAGATTTCACATCTTGATAATGGCTATGTTCAGAACTAAACTTTGTGGAAATGAAAACTTTTTCTCTTATGCCTTCAATGGCCCTGCCCACAACCTCTTCAGAGTGACCGTTGCCATAAACTTCTGCGGTATCTATTAAAGTCATTCCCAAATCGATACCAAGGCGTAAAATATTTATCCTGTGATTATCGCCATAAGGATCCTCCCCTTCAGTACCCTGGCCAACGCAGGACAGCGTGAAATTTTTGAATTTCTTCAATTTTAACATAATTAGCAGTGTCTTCAAACTACCGGGGTAATATCCAAAAAGAGTGTTTTGCGATGGTTCATTTTTTAGGTCTCCATAAAATTAATGAATAACCATCATGGTATAGGCTTCCAAAGTTTATTCTCTGCACTTTTAGTATCTGAATCTTCTTGTTCTTCTCTAATTCACGTAATCGCTCCAGGAAACCATCCAGGTATCCCCGCTTATTGTCAAACTTCAAAGCTAAATAATCGAGCAGGCATCCATTATCGTATAGCTCTTTTATTGTTTCAAGATGTAAACATACAGATACTTTGTTGGTTCTTAGATATTTTAAAAACGGTTCGAAGTTACGACCCAGTTGTTCTAATGTGCCTACAGTGAAAACTGCGCAGTTAGGAGAAAGTTTATAACTAAAATCCGGCTTAAATAAATTGAAATGCTTACCCCTTAAATTTATTTTGTTTAACTGCGTCAGTTTCTTAATAATTTTAATGGCTGCAAAAGTCCAATCCAGGCCTATTATCTGTTTTTCCGGGAATAATTCGGATAAAACTACCAGATGCTGGCAGGACCCGCAACCAAATTCGTAGATTACGTCTTTATCTCTAAAATACTTGGAAAATAACCACCTTCTTAATACATCTACAAAATCAAACTCAAATCTATTGCTTCTAGGCATAATGAAATCGCGATTCAACCTTAACGGCTGGCCAGGCCTGATAAATTTTGGCGTAAGAGAATAGGCATCATGCGTTCTGGTATATTCTTTAAGGTTTTCGCTCCAACCGCATTCCCATTGAGACTGCCGCCAACGACCTGCTACCGAAAGAGTATTTGAATCTATTTTTTTAAGTATGCCGGTAATGATCTTGTCGCGCCGAGCCAAATCCATTTTGCGATACCTGAAATCTCTCACCCTTATGATATCCCTGCACTGAATAGGAAATTCTTTCTTCTGTATATTAAATAATTTTAAAAAGTCATCTTCTTTTAATCTAAGATATTTCATTACTTTCCTTTATTTTCCCAAGCCTAAAATAAACGGTGAAAACCACATTTTATTTTTATAATCCAGGAACGTTGTCCTTCTTTTAGACTCGTTAATTTCTTTTGCTTCTTCAAGAATCAAGTTCTTAATATGATTCCTGATGCCATTAAGCTCTTGTGCAAATTTTAATAACTTAAAATAACTTTTGCGTTCCGAAGACATTCTATCCTTAAGAAACCACACATGGAGATTAAGCTGAGAAAGCAAGATTATCAACCTTAGAAATTTAGCGGATATCTTAATCCGTTTTTGCTTAATGAGTAAATCTATATCGTGTTCAAGCTCTTTTAATTCAAGGCAATATTTTTTTGCTGACACCTGCGGCAACAATACTTCCTTAATTTGAGAGATAGTCAACTTATCAACTAACTCAGCAAACGTAAAATTAACGGTCCTCTCTTTCTTCATAAGCTAATCCGCCAACCTTTTAAGTTATCGGTATTAATGTTAGTTTTTTTTCTAACCGGATCACCCGAAGATACCTCTTCTATAATCAAGTTTTTTACTTGGTTTCTAATCCCGTTTAATTGATGCCCCAGCTTCATAGACTCATTAAAACGGGAAGAGTCATTTATCATGATTTCTTTAACCTGCCATATATGCAGGTTAATCTGGCTTAGGACAACCAATAAACGTATAAGGCGCGCGGTTAACTTTATCCTTTTTCCTTTAATGATGAGTTCCAGATCAGCCATAATATTCCGCATTTCTTTTGCGTAACTGCGGCGGTGCTTAGCTAGCTTCACTTCTTTAATCTGGTTAATAGTTAAATTATCCAATAACTCTGAAAAGTCCATCAAACATTTCCTTTTTTTATTAACCATGTAATTCTCTCCCCCTGCGCTTTGCTAGATCTGAATTGGCCAGATACCACTCTATAGTTTTCTTTATACCGTCCCGCAGAGAAGTCTTGGCTTCAAAACCCAAAATCTCTTTAGCGCGTTGAACAGCTAAAATCCTAATTTTATCCCCTGTAGGACGACTGGTATCCCAGAATACTTTTGGTTTATCCGGAGCAAAACTTACAATTGTTTCAAGAACTTCTTTAATGGTACAGCCAACGCCGCTACCCAGATTGACCGGCACGCATGCCGGAGCTTTTTCTATTGCAAGTAACATTCCCTCTACGACATCCTCTGAATAGATAAAATCCCTTACAGCAGCCCCATCTCCGGCTACTTTCACCGGATTTTCACCGCCCATGATACGATTAATAAGAGCCGGAATAACGTGAGCAGTACGCGGATCAAAATCATCATAAGGGCCATAAACATTGGCGGGCCGAACAATCCTGACTGCATCCCAACCGTATTCAAGCAAATATGCCTCTGCCTGCGTTTCTCCTGCGCGCTTGGCAATACCCATGAACCGATCATTAGCCTCTGGCGGCCCTTTCCACAAATCGTCCTCCTGACGGACGGCTAAGGCTGGATACTCGCCAATACTACCTACAAACAAATATCTCTTTACTTTACAGCGAAATGCCGCCTCCATCATGTTAGTATTGCAGAGCAAAAATGGGACATAAGCACTGGCTACCTTGGAAACGCCAATCTGAGTATTGCCTTTGACAGCCATTAAATGAAAAACATAGTCCTGATCTTGCGCGGCTTCAAGACAAGTTTTATAATCCCGTAGGTCTCCCCAATGAAATATTGACACATCGGGTAATACTGCCTTCGCCCGTTCTTTACTATCAATTGAAACAACCTTAACTTTCGCCCCTTCCTCAATCAACCTTCTTGCCAAAACAGTCCCTATGGTGCCTGTGCCGCCTGTTATAAGTATTTTCTTATTTTTATACATAGATGCCTTCATTTATAGTTAACTAATATCTTACAAATATTTTCTATATCTAAGCCATAATCCTTACGCATCCACTCCCTGTCGCCACAACTGCGGCAATATTCGTCAGCAATCCCTATTCGCTTCAGCGGTAAAGCCATACCCCTATCCGCTAATATTTCGCTAACCGCGCTTCCGATTCCGCCGATAATTGAGTGCTCTTCCAGGGTTGCTATCCGCCTTGCCTTTTTTACCGCGGTTAAAAACAAATCTTCATTTATGGGTTTTATCCTATACAGGTCGATAATCCCTGCATCTATGGAATGCCGTGCTAGCCTGTCTGCCGCTTTAAATGCCTGATGCACCATCGTGCCGGTAGCAATAATCATTAAATCACGGCCGTCCTTAAGAACGGCCATACCCTCAGAAAAATTATTTTTTTTGTCATACAACAATGGCAATTTACCTTTATCGATCCTGACGTATACAGGACCGTTACTGTTGCGCGCGATGCGCACAACTGCTGCTGCCGTTACTGAATCAGCCGGGTTAAGAATTGTCATTCCGGGTAATGCGCGCATTATCGCGATATCCTGGATTGCATGATGGGTAAATCCGTCGCTATTATAGACGATGCCCGCACCCGCGCCGATGATTGTCACGGACAGGCGCATACAAGCTAAATCGATCTTTATCTGCTCATAACAACGTTGAGTTATAAACGGCGCAATAGCATAAACAAAAACTTTTTTCCCTCCTAATGTTAATCCGGCAGCTACGCTAATCATATTCTGTTCGGCAATTCCAACATTTATGTACTGGCGGGGCAAATCTCTCTTAAACTTCTCAAGGCTTAATGCCCCCATATCTGCAGTCAGGAATAAAACTTCCTTATCTTCCCTGGCTATCTCATATAATTCATCAAAAAAAGCATCTCTGATATCAATATCAGACAACTTATCCTTCTGATCTAGCATCTTCTCTCAACTCTCTCCTAGCTGATTCCAAATTATCGCTTTCCGGAACATTATGATGCCAAGCTAAATTTCCTTCCATAAAAGAGACGCCCTTCCCTTTAATAGTGTTGGCTATTATCATCAAAGGCCGCAAATCACTACGTGTGCGAAAATCTTTTAAAGGAATAAGTAATTCTTCGTAAGAATGGCCGTCAGCTAATCTTACTTCCCAATTGAATGCTCTCCATTTATCTGCAAGCGGCTCCAGCGAAAGGCAGTCTTCGGTGAAATCTGTGACACATTGATGATTGCGGTCAACAATCGCCACCAGATTGTTCAATTTATGATGACCCGCAAACATAGCCGCCTCCCAAACTGAACCCTCATCGCATTCGCCATCACCCAGTAAAACAACATTCATAAACTTTTTTCTATTGAGTTTTGCGCTCAATGCTAATCCCGCGCCAATGCCTAAACCGTGGCCCAAAGAACCGGTATCCGCTTCGACCCCGGGAATCCCTCTATCAGGATGACCGCCTAAAATAGAATTATTACGGCAAAAATTTTTCAGCTCCGAAACGGGGAAAAAACCTAAATCCGCTAAAACCGCGTATAATGCGACGCCAGAATGCCCCTTGCTTAAGATAAATCTGTCCCTCTGCGGCCAATCAGGATTTTTGGCATTAACGCGTAATATCCCTGCATAATAAAGGGCGACAATAATATCAATGCATGAAAAAGCACCTCCTATATGCCCTTTTCCGGCAGCGACAATCATCTCAAGCACTTGCCGCCTAACCCATAAAGATTTTTTCTTTAATTCTCTAGCATTCATTAAAACGGGCCTTTAAACTTATTTTCATAACTGTAGAACTCTTCACCAGAAAGATCGCTCTTAGGAAGACCCAGCTTTTCTTCAACCGCGCGAATAATATTAACCGCGTTAGGGTAAAAACAATCTTCAAGCGACCGGGCGCAAGGGCAAGGAACCGGTGCAAACCCTATCCTCTTAATCGGGCTTTTCAATAATCCAAAGCATCTTTCATTAATGCGGGCTGAAATTTCAGCGCTGAATCCACAATACACCCAATCGTTGTCCGCTATAATACACTGCCGGGTCTTCTCCACAGAGGAAAATATTAAATCCTCATCCAGGGGATATACCGACACCGGATCAATGACCTCTATGTTGATATTGTGTTTTTGGCTCAATATCTCCGAGGCTTTTATGGCCTCAACGTTCATTAACGAAACAGCCACAACGGTTATCGCATCTCCTGTTTTTAAAACCCTGCCCTTGCCCAAAGGAAAAGGTACCGGCTCAACAGGTACTTCACCGCTAACATCGTAAAGAAGGCGGTGTTCTATTACAATAACAGGATTGTCTTCTCTTATAGCACTAATGAGACAACCCTTCGCTTCCTGAGGAGTGGATGGCAAGACAACTTTGAGGCCGGGGATGTGCGCAAAACAGGAGTGCATGGCCTTGCTGTGCTGAAAGGATTGTCCCCATCCTTTACCGATAACTGCCCGTATGACCATTGGCACCTTTAAATTACTGCAGGTGGAATAACGAAGGCTGGAAATCATATTTGCCAATTGATTCATTGCTAACAGCATAAAATCCACGCGCATATGCACGTGGACTGGACGCAGCCCATTTATAGCCGCACCCAAACCAAAACCAGTCATAGCGTCTTCTGATAAAGGAGTGCTAAAGCATCTTTGAGAACCAAATTTTTCAAGCAGATTATTGGTACTACCGAAAATTCTTTTATGGTCAGCTACGTCTATACCATAAACAAAAACGTTATGGTCTCTCTCCATTTCTTGGATCAATGCTTCATTTATAGCATCACGATAAGTAAGGTTTCTCATTAATACAGGTCTTTATGCAGCTCGCTTTTATCAGGAAAAACAGCGCCTTGCGCCCTGATAATACTACGGTCAATCTGCCCAGCTATTTCTTTTTCTATCCCAGTTATCTCATCCTCTTTAAAACCGGACTTAAGAAGTTTGTTCCTGTAAGACAAAACAGGATCCCGTTTCTTCCAATCTTCAAACTCAGCTCTAAGGCGGTAACCGGCGTTAAAATCCTCAAAAATTCCCACGTGTTCAAGATAACGATAATATTTTAAATGCAGGAAACACGGTTGGCCTGTTTTCTCAATTTGCCCTAACGATTCTAAAACAAGATTATATATTTCTTCGACATCAGTAGTGTCGGATACTTTAACTAAGCAATTGAATTTTTTTATTATTTCTGCAATTGAATAATACCCATGTCGTTGCGTAACCGGTGAATGTACGGCATAACCATTATCCTCATAGACAAATAAAATAGGAATTTTCATAAGACAAGATACATTTAAACTTTCCCAAAAAACCCCTTGATCAACGGCGCCATCTCCGAAGAAGACAGCAACCACTTTTTTATTACCCAAGCGCTTATTAGCAAAAGCTGCTCCCACAGCAACCGGAACATTGCTGGCCACAATAGCTGACGTTATCATAAAACCATGTTGGGGCTTAGATAAATGCATAGAGCCCCCTTTGCCTTTTAATAAAGCGGCGTCTTTACCGTATATCTCTGCAAAGAAATCATCGGTATCTTGAGTTTTGGCTAAATAAAGAGCATGGGAACGATACGTTCCAAAAACCTGGTCTGTTTCTTTAAGGGCGGAGCAAACCCCGACTGCTATCGCTTCTTCTCCCATAGACATATGCATAGGGGTCTTCATCTGATCTTCAGGATAATATTGGATAATTTTCTCTTCTGCCATTCTAATAAGATAAAGTTTTCTATAAAGTTCGGTTTTAAAAATTTTTCCCATACAACTCCTATTACTACTTTTCAACAGTTAAAACCTTCCAGGGACAACGTTGGAGTTCAACCCTCCAATAATTCAAGATATCCCGTAAAGTCTGTTCCAGGGGAATTGTCGGCTCCCAGCCGGTTTCATTTCGGAATTTATCAATACAAGGTATCTGCAGAGTAACATCGGAAGGACGCAAAAGGTCGGGATTGACTTTTACCTCGAGTTTAACCTTGGAAAACGAAATTAAGATATCGAGTGCCTCGCCAATAGTAACCGTCCGATTACCCCCGATGTTATAGACTTCTCCCGGTTTACATTTACTAATCATAATCCAATACCCTTTCACCGCATCACGCACATCACAAAAGGTCCTCACAGATTTGAGATTTCCGACCTTGATAACCGATTCGCTTAGTTTTAATTCCGCGGCAGCAATCTGTTTCGCGAAAAACGATACCGCAAAAACATCCCCTCTCCTGGGACCTGTATGGGTAAACATTCTGGTGCGGATAGTTTTAATGCCATGCGACAACCAATATTGATATGCCACCATATCTTCGCCAACCTTGCTGACTGCATAAGGCGATGCCGGCCTTAAAGGGCAGCTTTCTCTAATCGGAATATCTTCTTTGCTTACCTGCCCATAAACCTCAGAAGAAGAACAAATATGAACTATCGGATCAATCTTCAAGATCCTTACTGCTTCAAGCAAATTAGCTGTTCCAATCACATTAGTCCATAAAGTCTGAATGGGGGAATTAAAACTTGTTAGAACATAGCTCTGAGCAGCCAAATGGAAAATAACTTCCGGTTTAACCGTGTCCGAAACCCTGATTAGCGAACTTAGATCCGTTAAATCTGCCTCTAGAAGCTTAACTCTATTATAAATATTCTCCAGGTTATCTTTAGGGCTTCTCCACCGGCATAGACCATAAACTTCGTTTTCCTTGCCTAAACCCAGTATATATTCAGCCAAATAGCTTCCCACAAATCCTGTTATACCTGTAATTAAGATACGCATAATTTACCTCTCTGTGAATTATTGTAAATAATCCCTGTTTCAATTAATTCTCTTTTCCTCATATGCACTTGCGGATTCTTATAGTGTTTATTCTGACTCCTGCCTATGTTCCATAAAAAAGCTAGTGCTGACTTTCACTTGCGTATTGTCCAGAAGTCGGCAGCAAGGGTTTCTAGATACGCAAACGGCATAGTACAATAGCCTGTCTGGCCCCACTGCGAGCCCCAGGAATTGCGGATTAAGAAACGCTTATTTTTCTGATTGTAACCGACTGCCGTGACTGCGTGGCCGCCGATAACCCGCTCGTTCTTTTTCGGCATATTGACAATGCCGGCACGTTCTACTTTTTTGGATTGGAAACTTTCGTAAACCGTGAAACCAAAAACAAAGGGATAGCCTTCGACAAGGCAAACGAGCATTTCCGCTAAGGTATGAATACGGTGGTATGAGGCAATCCGGTATTTTGCGGCTTCGTTATAGCAGCACTGAGGGGGCTTTTGCGCAAAACGCTCAATATCATAAGGCCAAGTTTTCTCCCAGCAATAACCTGTCTTTTTCAAGGTTTTTATGCCGTCGCGTAAAGAGGCTCCGGCATCATAATCCTCATTACCGCGCAAGAGCCGTTCGTTGTAGTAAATGAACAGCCTGCTCACATCGGTATAGGCTGCATCCGGCCGCTTATCCAAGAATTCCAGGTTTCCGGCAAGGGCACAGGCGGTGCAGCTGCCCAGGTTACCCTGCTGTTCCACTAAAGAACAATAGCGACGCAGGTCAATCTTACGAGGTATTTTAAGCTTGGGTTTAATGGCACTGTAGAGAAAGTCACGTTGGTCGGGTATATCCGGTATCCAGCCATATATTTTGCGATTACGCATATTTATAATCTCCGGATGGATAATTTACGGATGTTTCTATCTCCTTAATTATCAAGAGGTTTGAGCCCTTTAAAATCTTATTTAGACAAAATTATATTATAATATACATTCTGTGAAAAACAAGTGTTTTTATGTCGATTTACAGGTAATTTAGAAGGGAATATGGACTCCAACCTCAGCCCTGCCTTCCTTTCCCAGGAGAGTTTCCAATCTTATAAATGCCTCGGCATCATGCATTTTAAGAAACTTATGGGTAAAAGTAAGGATCAAGCCAAATGGCTGGTTGCGTTGGTCTTTTAAATTAAAACTGAATTTATTATTTGGGCTTAATACCACACTAGCGCCAAACTCCAATGCGCGGAACCTGCCTTCTCCGTAATCCATCTCAAACAAAAGCCCAAGGCTACGGCTGAATTTCCAGGTTCCAAAAAGAGAGATTGTCTTTTCTCGCGGCCTGTTCCTGGTGCTTGCGCCTATTCCGATACGGTATTTTATTACTCCCGCGGTAGGATAGAGATTTTTGCTTTCTAACTGGATCCGGAAATTAAAACTAGAACCGGTGCTTTCCGAAAGTATATACCTTAGCTTCTGTGAATCCCCTATTTCCCAAAAACCTTCAAATTCTATGGTACTGGTAACCCTTGCCTTCGTGCGCAGGTCTTTCTTCACGCAGGTATAGGTAATCTTCTGGTTTTGGTTTATCCACCAGGCACCTTGAAAAGTCATGATATCCGGGTTAACATCTTTTTTTACGGCGAAGCTAAGTTGATTATATTCATCTGCCCGCCAGATTCCTGAAAGTTTAAGCAACTGAAAGCTGTACTGGCCAGGCTCGCTCTGTTGACCGCGGCTTATTTTCTTGCTAATCGCCTCAAAAACCAGGCAGTTATTTTCGGCGGAGATAATTTTCCCGTTAATGATAAGCCGGTCGCCTGCGTGCTGTGTTTCGGACTCCTCAAGAAGCAACTCTAAATCATAATTTGAATCCAGCTTCCAGGTTCCAGTAAAAGCAATCCTTTCCGGTAAGCTGTATTCCCTACGCCAGGAATCCGACTCATTGATGTAATAAACCAACTGGTTATTTGTAACGGAGAAACTGCCGTTACAAAGGATGGGAGTTTTAGCGCGAGAAGACTTGATAAGAAGTTGATTATCAGGATTGAGAGAAAATTTATTTTTCATATAAACAAAAGGCGCACCATCTAAAATAGTACGCCCTTTATTCTTAACTACCGGCTATCACAGCCCTTTTTTTACTATAAAATCTGCTAAATCTACGACCCTGCACGAATATGCCCACTCGTTATCGTACCAGCCCATGATTTTGACAAGCCGGCCGTCGATAACTTTGGTCAATTCCGCATCTAATATGCAGGAATAATTTGAGCCGTAAAAATCGCGGGAAACCAGTGGTATAGTAAGATACTGCAGGATCCCTTTGAGGTCGGTTTCGGAGGCTTTTTTGAAAGCCGCGTTTACCGACTCAACCGTAGCGTCCTTTTCGACAATACAGGTTAAATCCGTGATAGAAACATCCGGCGTAGGAACGCGTATGGCAAGGCCATCCAGTTTCCCCTTTAATTCCGGCAACACTTCGCCTATCGCTTTAGCAGCTCCGGTTGAAGTAGGAATCATCGAAACCGCGGCAGCGCGCGCCCTGCGCAAGTCTTTATGCGGCAGGTCCAGGATTCTCTGGTCGTTTGTATAAGAATGTATCGTGGTCATGAGCCCGCTTTTGATTCCAAAGTTATCCAACAATACCTTGGCCATGGGCGCAAGGCAGTTGGTGGTGCATGAGGCGTTAGAAATTATATTGTGCTTCTTGGGGTCGTAAACCTTGTCATTGACTCCAAGGACAATGGTTACATCTTGGCCTTTTGCGGGTGCCGTGATTATTATTTTCTTAGCGCCTCCATTCTGCATGTGGCCGATACACTTTTCTCTGTCGGTAAATACCCCAGAGGACTCAATAACCAGATCTACCGCGTAATCTTTCCAGGGTATTTCTGCTGGAGATTTGGCGCTTAAAACCTTAATCGTCTTTCCGTTAACGACCAATGCATCTTCTTTTGCTTCGATATCGGCGTTTAAGGTCCCAAAATTAGAATCGTATTTCAGAAGATGCGCTAAAGTTTTTGTCCCGACGGGTAAATCATTAACTGCCACTACGTCTAAATCCTTGCTGCCTTTCGCAAGAAGAGCGCGATAAACAAGGCGCCCTATCCTGCCAAAACCATTGATACCTACTTTTACCGCCATGTTTTCCTCCTCGTATTAATTTGCCCGCTATAACTGGTCTAAGCTATGTCGATTGACTAACTTAAACCGCTATCTCCATAACTTATGCGCTCACTTATTGTTTTTCTCTCAGGTATTTTGCTGCGAGTTCCGGAGGGGTGGGTACTAAATAGAATCCTGTCCCCCACTCAAAACCTGCCACGCGGGTCAATTTAGGCATAAGTTCAATATGCCAATGGTAACCTTCGACTCCGCCATCCCCGTTAACAGGAGACGTGTGTATAATAAAATTGTATGAAAGATTCGGAAACACGGCTTTTAATCCTGCGATGGTCGCTTTCAATATTCGCGCCAGGGCAGGTATTTCATTACTCTGGGAAATACGGCAGAAATGCTCATTATGTTTCTTTGGTATGATCCATATTTCAAAAGGGAAACGCGAAACAAAAGGACAAAAGGACAGGAAATCCTCGTTTTCAAGGATAATCCTTTCTTTCTCCTGCTGCTCCTGCCTGACGATATCGCAAAAAATACACCGTTCGCGGAATTCAAAATAACTGTGCGCCCTCTTTATTTCATCCAATACATTCTTAGGAATCATGGGCAGGGCAATAAGTTGCGTATGAGGATGCTCAAGAGACGCGCCCGCAGCAGCGCCGAAATTCTTAAAAATCATTATATATTTAAAGCGCTTGTCCTTTGCCAGGTCTAGGGACCTACGGCAATACATACTCAAGAAATTCTCCACCTCGGAATCCAGAAGCTCATGGATATCCTTCTGGTGATAGGGATTCTCGATTAAGACCTCATGCGCTCCGATGCCGCTGGACATATCATAAATCCCTATCCCGCGCCTGTCCAAATCCCCTTCAATCTGCAGGGCGGGAAATTTATTCGGGACAACGCGCACCTGCCAACCGGAGGTATTAGGGCCGGTAGAAGGGTCCCTTATGGATTCTATTTCTGGAGGAGTCATTGCTTCATTGCCGTAACAAAAAGGGCACACTCCGCCTTTATATGCCTGAGGTTCGTATTCAAAATCTTCCGGCTTATTCGGGTGGTCCGTATCCACTATCACCCATCTTCCGCAGATGGGGTCTTTGCGCAGTTCAGACATCTCTAAACCTCAACCTCTCTTAAAAACTTAGCCGCGTCTTCCGGGGGTAAAGGGCAAATATAGAATCCAGTCCCCCATTCAAAACCTGCCACGCGGGTAAGGCGGGGCATTATCTCTATATGCCAGTGATAATCATAATCAATACTTTTCCAGTAACCTGCCTTTGCCCTTCTAAAAGGCGCGGTATGGATAATATAGTTGTAAGGCGGGTCATTCAGGCCTTTCTTCAGCTTTGCCAGAACCTTTTTCATGGTCGTGGCTAACCCAAGTTTCCCTGGAGTATCCAGGCTTGTAAAATCACAGGAATGTTTTTTCGGTAAAATCCATGCTTCAAAAGGAAATCTTGCCGCAAAAGGAGTAATAGCTACAAAGCCGTCAACATCCAATATGATACGCTCCTTTGATGCCAACTCCTGCCTGATTAAATCGCAGAATACGCAGCGGTCATGGTAATCATAATAAGTCCTGGCTCCTAATAATTCTTCCTTTACGCGTTTAGGATTAACAGGCGTGGCAATCAACTGAGAGCGTGAATGTTTTACCCTGCCGGCCCCGGCTGTCCAGCCGTAGTTTTTAAAGACCAAGACATACTTGAAGCGTTCATCTTTTTCCAAATCTACTATTCTATCTATGTAAGTATCAATAACCTTAACAATCTGCTCTTCGCTTAAATCCGCCATATTGGCTGTGTGCTTGTTGGTCTCAATGACAATTTCGTGCGCGCCAATGCCGTTCATCAGGTCATATAGCCCTTTACCCCTGCGTTCCAGTTCTCCCTCTATGCGCAAGAACGGGGCAATGCTGGGGACAACCCTTATTTCCCAACCAGGAGTATTTGGTGCTGTATGCCTTGGACGGAGGGCATAGATTTCAGGAGGGGTCTCTTTCTCGCTACCTTCACAAAAAGGACAGGTTTTTTCTGCAGGCGCATTCTGGTCGCCTCCAGAAAACTGGTCCGGCCGCTTTGAACGCTCAGTGGCTATAATTACCCACCTGCCGATAATAGGGTCTTTTCTTAATTCTGGCATTTTCGTTTAGTTCATAGTTGATAGCTTATGATTCATAGTAAAATCCTGTTTCAAAGTACCGATTGTAGAGCTAAATTGTAGCATATCTAATCATAAATGCAACTAAAAATTTAATGAACAGACAACCCCGAAGCTTCGGGGTTGTAGCGTCTGTAATTTGCTTGTCTATCAGCGTCTGTGAATTAGCACACCCAGATAACCATAGCTATGTAAGTTTGTTGGCTGGGTGTGGGATAAGTCCGCACGTATAATCTATGTCCCGAAACGTTCGCCTGCGGATATTTTATGCCCGCTTAAGAATTGGGCCGCGCTCATAATCCTCTTTCCTTCCATCTGCAATTCCTCTATGATAATGTTACCCTTCCCTGTTAATACAACTATTCCTTCTTTGGAGGCTTCCAGGATTTCTCCGGGATTAGAACTTGCGAACTTGCGAACTTGCGAACTAATTTTTGCCTTATATATCTTTAATAATTTACCGTTGTAATACGCGAATGCCCCGGGCCAGCCGGCACAGCCCCTGATAAGATTATATATATCTTCTGGGGGACTGTCCCAATTGATCGCGCCATCGGACTTCTTTAATTTTGGCGCAAGGCTAGCCTTCTTTTCATCCTGCTGGATCAGCTTATAACTTTTATTACTTATTTTCACCATTGCTTCCATAAGGATCTTTGCGCCTACCTGGGCTAATTTATCCTCGAGGGTTATAACCGAATCCTCCTTTATAATAGGCGCTTCCTCCTGCAAAATAACCGGTCCTGAATCCATTTTTCGAATAACCTTGACAACCGTTACGCCAGTTTTGCCTTCTCCTTGGATTATCGCCCAGTTGATGGGGGCGGCCCCCCTGTATGCCGGCAAAAGCGAGGCATGCAGGTTTATCGGCATTATTCTCGGCAAATCCAATGTTTCCTGAGAAAAAATCTGGCCATAAGCGATAATTATAAAAAGGTCTGCGCCGATTTTTTTAAGGTATTCTAATGATTCTTTGGAATTAACATCCCTGGGTTGAAAAATCTTAACCCCTAGCTCAAAGGCTGCTTCCTTAATGGGGGTCCCTTCAAAATGTAAACCCCGGCCTTTACGCCTGTCCGGCTGGGTAACTACGCAGGAAATATGATAGCCTGCTAAAGATAGCGCTTTTAAAGACGGGACTCCGAATTTATCGCTTCCAAAGAATATGATTTTCATCTGCTATGAACTATCAACTATGAACCATGTCAGCCGTAGGCTGATCCGCCTCCGGCGGAAACTAAACAGGATCGACATCTACGGTCACTATTATACCTGAATGCGGGAAGCCTTTTAAAACTTTTTTTATGAAAATGACTGCTTTTTTGACACCGGAGGTGCTAAGCAATATATGCCTGTAATAATTCCCCCTTAACCTTGCAGGTTGAGGTACTACTACCGAAACTAATCTTGTATGTTTAGTTGGGCCTTCCAACTTCGCAGAGAGAGTAGCGGTTATTTCTTTGACGCGCTCTTCCCGGGGGCCTCGTACTTTTACGTAAACTATATGCCGCCATGGAGGAAAATTTAGCTGTTTCCTCTGCTTGAGTTCTTCACCATAAAACTTCTCTAAATCTTTTTTTGCTAAAGCGACAAAAATATTGTGGTGCGCAAGTTGCGTCTGGACTATCATTCTTTTACGGGTAAACCTGAGCAAACCGCTTAATAAACCAAAGGCGTGTTCGCTGGCGCGAAAATCCACCCGGTTAAGCGAATTATCTATGCCAAGGACCCCTACGAGATCAAAAAGACATGGCTCCTGTTTAATTATAGAACTCGTTGCGACAAATATATCGGCATCGTCGCAATTTGTTTTCTTGCCGGTCTGGCCTCTTGCCACCTTTGCCTGCGGAAAAATCCTGCATATTTCGCTCTCCACCTTCTCGGCTCCCGCACCGGAAAATTTGATATAGCCGGCATTGCAATCCGGGCATATCTTAGGCAGGTCCATTTTAAAGGTGCAATAATGACAGGTCAATTTATTCTCCTGGAAATGGTAAACCAGGTTGATGCTACAACGGGGGCACCTTAGGGTTTTCCCGCAATTATGGCAATAAGCTACCGTGGCAAAACCTTTGCGGTTAAATAATAGAAGTACTTTACCATGGCTAGCCAATACCGCAGAAATAGCATCGAGCATAAACTTTGAGAAAAGCGCGCCTTTTTCTTTGTTAAAACGGTATTGCTGGCTCATATCTACGGTATCTACTTGCGGAAAATCCTCTCCCAGCGGAATAAACTTATAGTCAATCTTATTTTTTCGCGCCAGAAGAAAGGTCTCTAGTAAAGGTGACGCGGAAGATAAAATAAGTTTTGCCTTCTCTGTCTTTACGCGCATAAAAGCAACGCCTGTGGCATGATAATGCGGGACCTGGTCTTGTTTATAGGTATGCTCCTGTTCTTCTTCGATAATTATAAGCCCTAATTTGGCGACGGGAGCAAAAATAGAGGACCGTGTTCCAACAACTACTCTAGGGCCCGTAGAACGTATCTTTATCCACTCCTCTAGCTCTCCTTTTTCTTTCCTGAACAAGACAGAAACAGGCGCATTAATATTTGAGGCGATTGTTTCCCTGGCCGCCATGACGGCCGGAACATCCGCAAGTATGATTATGACGGATTCTTTATTTGCCAGCGCAGATTTTATTTCACCCAGATAAATATCCCATCTCTTTTTTATTCCGGGGTCATAAAGCAGCATAACGCGCCCGCCAAAGTATTGTGGTGGGCGCTCGCCGATGGTTTGTGGCGGACGTTGCGCCTTGGAAAACTTATGTTCCTGGATACGGAAGGAAACATCTGGGATCCTCCTGCCACCACGCAGAAGGGCAGGTATCGCTGTTTCAATCGCTTCCCCCCATGAACAGCAATAATAATCTGCGATTTCTTTGGTAAGTGAAAGCATATTCCTGTCAAGGATCGGAGCATCGTCAATGATGCCGGAAATTTCTTTTAAATTCTGCACTCCTGTTTCGTGAATAAGGCCCACGACATAACCGAGCGCCTTCTTTTTGGCGCCGAAAGAAACCCAGGCCCTTGCGCCTATTTTTATCTTTTTTTCTAAAGGTGGCGGGACAATATAATCAAACGGCCCGTCAACCGGAAGGCCTAGCGTTATCTTGGCATACAGCATTATATAGCTCCTGAAGGGTAGCGTATTTTTTAATCTTTCTTACGGCAGCCCTCTTCTCTTCTAAATTTTGCGGATTATTCTTCAAATCCAGGATTATGTCTCTTATTTGCTTTCTATCCTTCGGAATAATGCCTACTCCGTATTGCATGAGGACCTCTTCGTTCTTGCTTTCCTGTCCGGGGATAGCAGAAATAAAAACCGGAACCAACTCCATGGCTATAACTTCCGAAATAGTGAGGCCTCCTGGCTTAGTTATAATTACATCTGATACAGCCATAAGTTCCTGCGGGTTATTTACGAAACCAAAGGATACGACGTTGGGGATCTTTCTCTTCTTGAGCCGCTCGTGAAGTTTTTTATTGCCGGCGCAGACGACAATAACCTGGACTTCATCGTGCAGCATATTTGCGATATATTCCAGAGGCCCTATACCGAATGAACCGGTCATTAACAAAACAGTGAATTTATCCTTATCGATTCCCAGGATTAGGGCTACTTCCTGCCTGTCATATTTTTTAAAGAATTTTTCATCCACCGGTATCCCTAATTCCTTTATTCTCGACGGAGAAATGCCTTCCCTTATCAATACCTCTTTTGTGTACCCGCAGGCAACCACATAATAATCTGTGCCCTTAGAGATCCAGAAAGGGTGCACTCCGAAATCAGTGATGACTGTATACAGCTTTGAGGTTATTTTATTCCTTAGTTTTAGTTTTGCGGTTAATTCTGAAGGAAGAAAATGGGTAGAGATGACCATATCAGGATTCTCGCGGATTAAAAAAGAGTTGAACCGGCGGCTATTAAAGTAATTAAACGCTGCTGAGATACCCCTCGTAAAAGAGCGCAGAGGCCTGATTTTCGTCAGCCAAAAACCCAACCACCAGAAATAAACAAGGTGCGTAATTAAAAGATGGTATCCTTTAGTATAAAGGAATTTAAGGGATCCAGAACTATCCGTCAATACGTCAATTAACCGGATATCATTATCCCCGCACGCCCTTTTTAAAGAGTTATATATTGCCTCTGCTGCTTTACGGTGGCCTGCGCCAGCCGTAGCGTAGGTGATGATAATTTTCATTATTATTTAAGAATTATTGCGACTGCCTCATAAAGGCTGCGGGCAGTAAAATCAGGTTTGATTTTCCAGTTGTCTTTATTATCCGGTTTTTCTTTACCGGAAAAGACAAGGATTGTCCTAAGGCCGGATCTCTCTCCTGTCTCGACATCCCTGATTGTATCTCCGATAAAAAAACTTTCCTTTAAATCGACCTTATGACCTTTATTTGTAAGCTCCTGCAGGGCTTTTTCAATAGACCCTGTTTTTGGTTTCCTGCAGGAGCAATCGTCTTCTTCTCTATGGATACAATAGTAAACCCCGGAAATCTTTACCTGGGGACCTAATTTCTTTAGCATATTCAGTGTCATTTCCTCCAAAGCGTCCCTGGAATAAATGCCTTTTGCAACTCCTGCCTGATTGGAGATAATAAATATCGCATAACCCCAGGCAGATAATTTCTCCAATGCGGCTTTTACGTTTGGAAGAAATTTAAACTCCTTCCAGCTCTTTACATACTCCCTGTCTCCCGGGTATCGGTTTATGACACCGTCCCTGTCAAGAAAAACTGCCTTCATTTCCCTTCCCTCTTCAGTTCCCAATATTTAGCGTAGGTCATCAACTGATACGCAGATGAAGCCAGGGCCATCATAAAACCGATAAAACCATCTTTCCTGCCCTTCTTTACAAAGTAAAACTTGATGAACCTCGAGATGGCCTTGACCATACACAGGCCAAAGCTCATCTTCCTTTTATCCCTGACCCATTTCTTTGCTTCAAAATCAGTCTGGTGATTGAGCTTGGAAAACAAGTTCCTGAAATCCCTATAGGCGTAATGGATTATATCTGACCGCAAGGTAAAGGTCTTTCCTTCCAGTAATGCGCGCGGATGATACTCCGCTTCCGTCTCGTAGCTGAATTTATTCTTATCATACATCTTTAACTTGGCATTAGGATACCATCCTCCATACCTAATCCAGTAATCCCCAATGAAATTACGGTGGGGTATATTGTAACCTACGAACTTTGGCCCCTCCTTAAATATGCCTATAATTTCATCCCTTAATTCTGGGGTAACACGCTCATCGGAATCAAGGCTTAAGATATATCCAAACTTGGCCAACGAATAGGCGAAATTCCTGTGCGCTCCTTCTCTTTCCCATTTCTTACTGTAAACTCTATCCGTATATTTCCTCACGATATCCAGCGTCTTATCAGTGCTCATGTCATCAACAACCACTATCTCGCCTGCCCACTCCGAGACGCTCTTCAGGCAGTCTTCAATAATCCCTTCACTGTTTTTGGTCAATGTTACTACGCTCAGGTTTATCTTATCCATTAATAAATCCCCCTTTATTTATAGGTGAAAATTTTATTTTACATAAGGCGCAATATAACATAAGCGTACCGAAAGTAATAAACGAATAAATCCCCGTAGAGTGATACACGGAACTTATAAACAATTTATCCGGCCAGTTATTCAGCATGAAAGACAACACCGTCAAAAACCAGACAAACACGTCCCGGTTATTGGTCTTGAATAAATAATATAAGCAAACCATGTAAGGGAATAGCAGGAATATGAACGCGTGCTTCCAGGCATGAGGATTAAGCAGTGCCATACTCAAAAAAAGCATACCGAAATTAATACACTCTAAGAACCGGATGTTTTTAAACACTTTGGCTGGTTTAAGTAAAATTAGCATGTAGAGAAAAGAAACAAAAACGAAAAATACGATTTTTACTTGCGGCCAGTTCAATCCGGTACTATTTATATTAAAATAACTTATCCTGGAAAAATGTCTGAGCAGCATAGCCATCAAAGACATATTTTGATAATCCTGCATTGAGCCGATATCGGTAGACGTTTTAAACACAAAAGGCAGGAAGGATTTCTGTAAAAACAGGTTGTAATCCCAGCCAAAGAAAAAGGCGGGAACAAGCAAAAAAAGGAATAAACTTAATAAAACTAAAAGAACAAACTTAATTTTTCTTTTATATAAAAAATAGGGAACAAAAACTACGGACATATATTTTAAAAAATAGGAAAAACTAAGGAATAAAGCCGAAATAAATACTTTTCCTTTTGTCAACATATATAGACCGAAAGTTAAACTTGCCATCATCAAAATATTAGCCTGCCCTTCATCAAAATTAAGCAGAAAAAATCTTAAAGTAAATAAACAGGTCAGAAAATAAACCCAATTCCTCTTTCTATTCTCAAATTCCTCGTCAAATATGAGAAACGCGGCATACCGGAAAAACAGGAGTATCAGTATATAATTTACGGAAAACCACAATATGGCCGCGTGATTTTCTGACAAATAACCCAAAGGATAAAAGACCAAAGCAGCGATTGGAGGATACTTAAAATTGGCGACCTTCTCCTTGCTATAAGCTTCGGCATCATAAATATTCGCTTTTACCGCTAATTTTTGCGCGGTGAAATAATAAACATTGAAATCAGCAAAGTTCCTTCTCGGCATTTTATATTCGTAGCGGCCTAAAGAAATCATAAACAGAAACACTATCAATACCGTCCTTATTTTATATTTTAGGATCAAATCAAGCGTCTTCATTTTTCAATTTGTTATGCAAATAAAAGATGTCCTTTAATGTAGTGAACACGTGTGATACTTTCACGGTGCTTTTTCCCAGCTTCCGGCTAAAATGCCTTACCGGCAATTCTTTAATTTTAAACCCACTGTTTTTTGCTTTAATGAGCAGCTCCGTATCCACAAAGAAACCATCCCTGTCAATGCTTAATTGAAAAAGGCAGCTTCTTTTGAAGAGCTTGAAGGAACAATTTATATCCTTTACCTTTAGCCCGAATATAAAATGAACAAGCTTACGATAAGCGCCAGATGCAAATATCCTAAGGAATGAATCCTTCCTCGCCTGCCTGTAACCGATTACCAGATCATATTCTCCTATACATTCAATGAATTCTAAAATCTGGGTAATATCAAACTGATTATCCGAGTCAGTATAAAATACCAAATCTTTTTCAGCGGAAAATAATCCTGTCCTTAATGCGGCCCCGTATCCTCTATTTTCCTGGTGGCGAGTAATCCTTAAAGTATCTCCTAATGCGGACTTCATACCGGAACACACCTGCCAGCTATTGTCTTTGCTGCCGTCGTCAACCACAATTATCTCAAAATCAAGAAAATTCCTTTTTAGAAAGTTATAAATATTCCCCAAGGCGATCTTTATGTTTCCCTCTTCATTAAAAGTCGGCAATACTACGGATATACTCTGTTTTATCATAGCGCCTTTAAACCCTAATTAAATCTTTTACTGAAGCAATAATATAATCTTTTTCCTTCTTGCTTAATTCAGGATAAATCGGCAGCGTGAATACCTTTTGAGCCGCTTCCTCCGCCTCAGGAAAATCGCCTGATTTATATCCCAAATATTTAAAACACTTTTGCAGGTGCAGGGGGAGTGGATAAAATACGCGCGAATCAATTCCTTTTGCCTGTAGGCGGCCTATGAAATCCTTATTTGAAACAGGCGACCTTAAAACATACTGATGATAAATATGGGTGGTATAATCCGGCACAAACGGCGTCTTAATATTAAGCCCGGATAAGTTACGGTTATAATATCGCGCTATCTCTTGCCTTTTCCTGTTCCACTCATCCAGGTATTTAAGCTTAACATCCAGCACCGCTGCCTGAATCGTATCAAGGCGGTTATTGCGGCCCAAAACCAGATGCTGGTATTTATTTTTATTACCCTGATTGCGCAAAATGCGTAATCTCTCGGCAACGGCTTTATTATTGGTTAAAATCATCCCGGCGTCGCCAAAAGCCCCGAGATTCTTACCCGGATAAAAACTTAGCGCTCCGCAATCTCCGAGTGTCCCGGCTTTTCTGCCTTTATATTCCGCTCCGAATGCCTGAGCAGCATCTTCGACTACTATAATCTTATGTTTCCTGGTTACTTGAAAGATTGCATCCATATCCGCGCACTGGCCATAAAGATGCACCGGAATAACTGCTTTAATCTTAAGCCGATTTCTACCGCTTAAAACTTTTTCGATGCTTTCGGGAGAGATATTATAGGTATCTCCATCAATATCGGCAAAAACAGGCACAGCCCCGATATTCGCCACGGCGCCTGCAGTGGCATAATAGGTAAATGCGGGACAAATCACTCCCTCGCCGCTCTTAATCCCCAAGGCAAGCAAAGCCAAAGATATAGAATCAGTCCCGTTTGAGGTGCCGATTGAATATTTGACGTTACAATATTTTGCCGCGGTTTCTTCAAATTTGCTTACACCTGGACCCAACACAAAACTAACATTATCAATTACCCTTTTTATCGCCGAATCCAGTTCCCGGCGGATAGGGGCAATTTGTTTTTTAAGGTTTAACGCGTTTATCTTCATTTGATTTACCCTCAATTAAGAAGTTGCCGCACCGCCGTAAACACTTCATCCGCGCTTATTGAATTTAAGCATTCCTTATCTTTATCGCAAGGCGGTAAACGGAAATTACTGTAACAGGGCCGGCATCCAATATCATGTTTTATCACTTTATGGAGCGCCGAAGGCGGATAAGGGCCGTAGACCTTCTCGTCAACAGGGCCGAATATCGAAACGGTTTTTACCCCTAACGCGGAGGCGATATGTAGCGGCCCGCCGTCATTAGTCACCAGAAGATTGACGCTACCTATAAAGGCCATCAGCTCTAAAAGGGTAGTTTTGCCCGTCATATCTATAACTGCGCTATTCATGGCGCTGGTCATGGTGTCTGTTATATCTTTTTCTGATTCATCGCCTAGCACTAAAACCTTAGCGCCTAATTCCCGGATTATACGGTCGGCGAGCTCGGCGTATTTAAGCGGCGGCCAATGCTTTAATTTCGCATCTTTACCCCAACTTGCCCCTGCCCCTGGCGTAATACCAACCACAAGTTCTCCCTCCCGCACGCCAAATGCCTTAAGTATATGCTTTGCCCTCTCCCTGTTATTCTGGGGGACAGATAAATACAGGCTTTTATTTCCGGGGTTAGCCTCTATAAATCTTAACAGCTCCAGGTAGTATTCAACCATATGCCGGCCGGAATACCCCTGTAATGGAATTTTATCGGTAAGAAACCTGCCCCTGTTTCTATAATCAAAACCAATCCGTTTTTTTATCCCGCAAAAAAAGGAAATCAGGGAATAGCGGTAATCAAGGGAATAATCAAACGCGACATCAATCTTCGCTTTTCTTATGCTATTAAACAGCCACCAGTATTTCTTTATTCCTTCCAGAAAAGAATCTTCCATTATTTTTTTGATATCTCCCCGCGAAAACGGGAAAACCCCGGCGATATTGGTATCATGCTTAAAAATACCGTGCACCCGGTCATTACACCAATAGTAAATCGAGGAATCAGGGAAATTTTCTTTCAGGGCCGAAATCACAGGCGTAGTAAAGATGACATCGCCTACGCCGAAAGGGTTAATTATCAGAAATTTTTCCAAAAGTGTTTTACCGCCTTCTTGCCTTTAGCAGTTGGCCTATCTTTTTTACTTCCTGCGCCTTGCCTTTGGAGCAGACCAGGACCGCCTCATCTGTCGCAACAACTATCATATTGCTCAGGCCTACCGTTCTTTTACTTTCTGAAAAACCTCATCAACAGAAATATCAAACAAATCACCCTTCTCAATAACAATGTTATCATTACCGGCCGGGCCCCACCGCCTTGCTGATTTCCCAGGGATATCATTTCTAAATATGGCAATAACTGGTGTCCCTACACAGGAAGCCAGGTGCACCGGCCCGCTGTCTCCTGAAATAAGGAGCCTGCATCCTGCTAAAACAGCGCCCAACTCCAAAAGGGTGGTTTTACCGGTTAAATTTATAACGCTTTCTCCAAGATTACCAAAATATTCCAGGCCCAAATCGCCCTCTTCCTTGCCTCCCACAATAACCACTTTCTGTCCCAGTTCTTCAACAATCCTACAGCTTAAATTGCGAAAATTATCCAAAGGCCACTGCTTGATGGAGTCGCTTGTCCAGGGATGTATAGCTACCGGCCTATCCGCCTCTTTTATGCCAAACCCCTCTAATGTTGCCGTTGCCACCGCAGGGATATTTAAACGTAATCCCCTATCTTTGGTGCTACATCCTATAAGCCCGACCAGATCCAGGTTATAGTCAATCTCATGCTTTTTGGCAAGATATTTGGTATCCTTTAATCTACGGGTCAATAAAAATCCCCATTTCCTGCCGTAGCCAACGCGCACCCGGATACCGGAAAAGAAACTGATAATATTGAACTCGCGGGAAGGATTCAGGATGACACAGATGTCAATTTCTTTCTTCTTCAGATGGCTAATAAAATTAATTATTTCTCTTACGGAGTGTTTTCTATTATCCCAGACGATCACATCATCTGCTTGGCTTACGGCCCTGGCCAGTTCTAGAACACTGCTATTTACAACCAGGGTTAAGCGGCTTTCCGGAAAAGTCTCCTTAATCGCCCGCAGGGCCGGGATATTGAGAAGGAACTCCCCAAAACGGTCATTCCTTACTGCTAGTATATTTTTGCCTTCGTTCATTTTTTCCTGCAGATAAATACAAACTCCCTTGCCAGATTCAAAGGGCATAAATATTTTATCAAAGACCTCCTGATATATTTTGATAGCGACTTCAGCTTAACGGTTCCTTCCTGGAATAATTCAGGCCATAAGTTAGAGCCATATACAGATTCCACTAAGAAACCGTTTTTATCAAGCAATCGCATCCATTGTCTTTTAGTGGCTGTTCTCTCTAAAATCTGGAAATCATCAACTGGCTTATCCCCTGCCCGCCTTACGTGCAAAAATAAATCTATGCTCAGGGAATTCGGAAGCACTATACAAAACTCGGCGCTCTCCTTGGCAACCCTGGATATCTCCCGCAAGCCCTTTTCCGGCTCAAGGTAATGTTCCAGGCTTCCCAGGCAGGTTACATAATCAAAAACCTTATCGCGGAAAGGTATCTTTTGTCCATCGGCTACCAATAGCACCGAGCCGGGCGAATTCCGATTAGCCACAGAAACGGCAGTATCAGAGATATCCAGTCCGAATGTCTTGACGGATTTTGCCCTTCTTGAAATCTCCCTTAAGAAAAACCCCTCACCGCAGGAAACATCAAGCAAAGTCGAGGCCGGCTTAGGCCTTAACAACCGTATTAACCACCGGTAATACGCGGAGTTTGCCCTGAGTCCGCTTGAGGAATAAATCCTGTTGTAATCCAAAATTATATCCTCGCTGCTTGGTTGTTTTTTATCCATAGGCTATTTAGCAGGGATTAAAACCCTGTATATGTGTGACAATGGATTACTAAATAATAACTGGAAATCTTCAGGGTGCGACAAGGCCCACTCGTCTTCAATGGGAAACTTAGCAGGACCTTCCGATTCCCTATTATCAGGGAAGGGAAGCGCAATATATAGATACTCGATTTTTTCTCTTTTTAGATTCTCCCGCCAGGCATGGAAATTCTTATTTTTTCTCCATAACCCATCTGGTTTATTGTAAGGGGTGGCTTCCTTTTCATTGACAGAAACATATTTCACATCATTTTTAAGCCTTGAACCAAATAAAGGATAGAACTCTTGGCAGCCGGTATAGGCAACCCGCGAGCCTTCTTTAGTCTGTTCATTAAGCCACTGCCAGCTTTTTCCTATATCCATCTGCAGCCATTGGTCTTTTTTACTAGGACCGAAAGGGTAACGTTTAAATTCTTCCTTATTATATTTCCCATTAAAATACGCCAAAAATATTAACACTGACACTGATATAATAACCATAACTTTACCAGACACATTGCTTTTATAGAATGCAATAATTTGCTTCTTATAAAGGACCAGCGTTATAAATAATGCCAATGAAAGTAAAAGCGAAAAAATAAGCTCGTACCGATGGGCTAATTCAAAAGCCGAAGCAGAAATTGATATGAATGAAATAAACGTAAAATACTTATCTGCGCGAGGTAATTGGGCCATAAAGATAACAGCAGTTATTAACCCCATGCTTATAAGTGGAAAAAGATAGCGCACTGCATATACATCAAGAGAAATCCTGTAGAGTATGAGCATTATAAACGGAGTAATAAAAAGTAATAAATACTCTCCAAAAGGACGTAACCTTCTCCTTGAATATCCCAAGAAAACTAGTGACCCAAACATACCAGGTAAAATTAAGAGTAAAAGCTGCGCGCCTAAACCCTCTGCAAAAAATATCCTCTTCAAATTAAATGTATCACCTGCGGCATATAGCACTTTATAAGTAGCTACATTCGACAAACCCCTAAATATGGTCTTGCCAAAGATTATTATCTGGTTAGGAAATAAAGGGTTGCCGGTAAAAATAAAGTTTTTTATAAACATATAGCCGCCAAATAAAATAACCATTAAGATAATACTGCTAAATAAAACAACTATTTTCTCTACCCCAAACTTATTTGTTTTAACCCCCCTATATAATAAATAAAAGATTAGCGGGATTAAGGCAGCTAACCAGATTATATTAGTGAACTTGGTCCCCACAAAAAGTCCAACAGAAATCCCAAACAAGATTGCGTTCTTGAAGGTAAATTCCTGCTTAAGCAGTAACAGGGTATCAACTAACAAAAACAATAACACCGCACATATTACATCTATCTGGGAGCCCGTTTTAAGCTGCTTAAAAATATTCGGGATAAGAACCCAGAGAAAACCGCTTAATAAAGCAATTCTTTTATTTACTGCATATTTCCTTAGTATTGAGTATATCGCTATTATCCCGATAATATAAAATGGGGCCTCTCCTAAGTCGGCCAAAAAGGCATTCCTTAAAGGTAGCATAAGCCATGCAAAGAATAACTCTGCATTGATGGGAAAATAAGAGATACCGCTGGTTTCTAATGACCTCTGACCAGAAATAAATACTGCTCCAAATATATTAAATGGATTATCTAATCTTCCGCTTCTTATCCAAGCAGCCGGGAAGGCAAGATGATACTGCAGACTATCAGGGCTAACCGGTGGATTAATCAGATTAACGAATGCCTTTACACAAAAAAATGCCAAAAAAACCGAAAAAGCAAAAAGGAGTAAATTACTGTTTATAAAAAAGCTTATATCCGGTTTTATAAAGGGGGATGATTTTTTCTTAAAATAGATTAAGGAAATTATCAGAAAAATTAATAGCTGTGCCAAAAAAACTTCTCGAATATAAAACAGTTTGATAGTACCCAAGAAAAGTTCAATCAAAACTATTTGAGCAAAAAATAGTATAAAAGCTGCAAGAATATAATCATACCATTCGCTAAATTTGAAAAGACACTTAACTAAAATTGTTGCACTTGCAATTACGATTAAATTTAATAATATTGAGTTCAACATTATTTATGTCTCTTCAACCAAAAATCTTCACCTTTAAGATCGCCAAAAGTGCCGGGATCATATCAAAAACTCGTATGGTTTTTCCTTCTTTATGTGTCCGGGGCTTGTAATAAACGGGGATTTCCCCGATTCTATACCTGCCCTTACAAAGCTTACTTACCAACTCAAATGCAAAAGCCTGACTGCAATCTTTACAGTTAATTTCCTTTAAAACACTGGTTTTGATCAGGTTTGTACCTATAATATCGGTAAAATTCTTACGGTATAATATATTTATTAAAGACGTCGCGATGATAGACCCAAGCCAATATGGCCTTTCCTTAATCAAGGCAATACGAGAGACATTCTTTCTATCTGCCAGCCTTGAGCCGAATACAACATCTAAATCTTCTTTCTCCATTTTATCTATCATCTTATAAACATCATCCATTTTATATTCTAGGTCGGCTCCGGGGCCATAATGGTAGGCACCTTTAGCAAGATAAACTCCTTCGCATGCGCTATATCCAGCACCCATATTTCTGGAATGAAAAACTATTTTAAGCGACTTATCATCCTTCAAACTTTCTAATATTTCTTTAGTGCCGTCGGTTGAGCCGTTATCTATAACAATTATTTCCTTATCAATCTTTAATGCCTTGGCTTCTTCAATAGCTTTTAAGATGGTAGGTTTTTCATTAAAACAGCCTATAATAATCGTCAGTTTCGTATTCATTTTCTGAAGAAATTATGTAAAATCCTCTCCACATAAGATAGCATCGGCTTTGTAAGCCCCGGATAAACTCCTATCCAAAACAGATTATTCATAACTAAATCAGTATTTCTTAAATCTCCTACTACCCTGTGCTTTATGTTTTTATAAGCTGGCTGCTTTAATAAATTCCCGCCAAAAAGCATTCTTGTAGCAATCTTATGCTCCTCCAGATAACTAGTGATATCCGCCCTATTAAATGGGGCTGTGTCTTTTACTAAAACCGGGAAACCAAACCAGCTTGGATCGGAATATTTCTCTGCCTGCGGAAGTATAAAACAATCCTCATATTTTTGAAAAACATTATAGAGGAATTTAAAGTTCTTCTTTCTCGCCTCAATAAACCCCGGTAATTTCTTTAATTGCGCCGCTCCTATAGCTGCCTGCATATCGGTAACTTTTAAATTATAACCTATATGCGAATACACGTATTTATGGTCATAGCCATAAGGCAAATCTCCGAATTTCTGGTTAAACCTTTTTTTGCAGGTATTATCGCTCCCTGTTTCGCAATAACAATCCCTTCCCCAATCACGAAAAGAAATAATTATTTTCTTCAATAGCGGGTCGCTGGTCAAAACAGCCCCGCCCTCTCCCATAGTGATATGATGGGGCGGATAAAAACTGCAGGTGGAAATATCCCCGAAGTTTCCTGTATATTTATCTTTATATTTTGAGCCCAGACTATCACAGTTGTCTTCGCAAAACCAGAGTTTATGTTTGTTCACAACCTTCGCAATCTGATCCAGATCTACGGGGTTACCCAAGGTATGGGCAATAAAGATTGCTTTTGTCTTATTGGATATCGCCTTTTCAATTTTATGCACCTGAATATTATAAGTCCCCAAATCCACATCAACAAAAACCGGAACCAGATTGTTCTGTAATATAGGGTTAAGTGTCGTGGGAAAACCACAGGCAGTAGTGATGACTTCGTCCCCCGGCTTAAGCCTTCGTTCCTTTAATAGCGGTGAAGTCAGGCTCGATATAGCTAAAAGGGTTGCCGATGAGCCGGAATTAGTGAGGATACCGTACTTTACCCCTATAAACTTAGCTAATTTTTCTTCAAAGTCATGGGCGTACCTGCCGGCGGTCAGCCAGAATTCAAGAGCAGAATCAACGAGATTTATTATTTCTTCTTCATCAAAGACCCTTCCTCCATAATTTATGTGGGTCTTTCCCGGAATAAACCTATCCTTTTGCTTATTCGCTTTATAGAACTTTGCTACATTCTTAAATATTTCCCTTTTTAATTGTTTGGCTTTTTCCATTTTCTAAACCCCGTAAATATACGTATTTACTTGGCCATATCCTTATAATACTGTAATCCGAATATAGTTCTGGTTATTTCTCCCGATACAGCGGTACGAGCATATTGCCCTTAAATTCTTTTCGCTCTAAAAATGGGGACATATCCTCAATAGGCTTAGAAACAATTCTTCCATCCGGCTTTCTTTCTGAAGATAATTTCGGCATGAATTTATAGTTATCGTCGAGTTTTACTTCACAGATAACCGGACCCCTGCAATCAAGTATGCGTTTTATCTTTATCCTTATGCCGTGATTTTTATCGATAGTGTATGATTTTATGCCATAAGCCTTTGCGATCTTGCCCATATCGGGAAGACTCAATCCAGACGTTCTGCCGGAGCCTACATACGGTAAACCAAAAAAACTCTTTTGAGTCTGCCTTATGGAAATATACCCGTCATTATTTAAAACAAATATTTTTATCGGCAGTTTATGATGGATTATAGTCTGTAGCTCCTGGATATTCAGCTGGATGCTGCCATCTCCTGTAATACAAATAATATCTTTTTTGCTACTGGCAAAACAAGCGCCTATCGCAGCCGGTAAATCATACCCCATAGCCGCGCAACCGGAATTCATTATAATCCTCTGCCCCTTCTTAACCATGGCGGCCTGGAAATAGCATACACTTGCCGTGCCATTTCCGGTAACGACAACAGTTCTTTCTTTTATGCATTCGCTTAAAAGATTGATAAAATAATACGGATTGATTTTCTTGGATTTTTTGTACTTAGGAATAACCACGGGATATTTATTTTTTCTCTCAATGCACCAGCGTAACCACTTATTCCATCCTGGCAGACCGGTTTTTTCTAAAACTTTGGACATATTTTCCAGGAAATACCTGGCATCAGAATGTACTGCGATATCAGGGATTAAAGTGCTTTTCTGTAACTCTGCAGGGTCTATATCAACTACTACTTTTTTAGCTTCCCGGGCAAAAGTTTTCCAATTATAACTAACCTGCCTGATATTATTTCGTGAGCCAATTGATAATAACAGATCTGAATTTTGAAGGGCAAAATTACCCGCCCTGTCTCCCTGGGTACCTATTCTTCCTATGAAACAAGGATGATTGCTTGCTATAAGGTCCTGGCCGTTAAAGGTAGATAAAACCGGCACCTTCAATTTATTTACCAGTTCCAGGAATAATTCCTGCGCATTCGCAATGCGGATACCATATCCGGCTAAAATGACCGGACGATGCGATGCCTTAATCAACTTAATTACTTGCGGCACTTTAGTCAGGAGATCGGCATCATTAAATATGGCGGCCTCTTTTTTATCATACCCTAGCATTTTACTCTCATCAACCACGGCTCCCTGAACATCAAGAGGCAAATCAATCCATACCGGTCCGGGCCGGCCATGCGTAGCTATGTATATAGCTTTATCAAGTATTCTTTTTATCTCGTTAGGATTTTTAACCATAATCGCGAATTTTGTTATCGGCTTTACTATGTTGACGATATCCACTTCCTGGTCGCCAAGCTGCCGTAATCCGATATCAGGACAAGAAGAGATACTTGTTTCGAGTTTGACCTGACCGGATATATATAACACGGGTACTGAATCGGTCCACTGCCCCATAACTCCGGTCAAAGTATTTAATCCCCCTGGCCCGGAAGTAACATTAACTACTCCTAGCTTAGCGGATATCCTGGCATAACCCTCTGCAGCAATAGCGCAGGCCTGTTCGTGATGATTAAAAACACATTTGAGATATTTATTCTTCCCCAATGAATTATTAAGATGCATAGCCCCGCCGCCGGTCAACATAAAAATATGCCTGATTCCACTATCGGCAAGCCGTTTTGCTATATAATCTGTAACTTTTATCATACCCTGCCTCTTATAATCCCCTGCTGTATATTACCTTCTTTAAATCCTCATTGTTAGCGTAAGGGCTGTCTATCATATCAATAGTTATGGGTTCATCTTTCTTGCATCCCCTCAATAGAACTTCTCCACTCATCAATTCTCTACAGGAAATCTGCCCTTTCTGTAACGGTATCGCCAAGTAAATATCCTGCTCTATATCTTCATGATGAAATACATATCCTTCAGGCAGATTCTTTTTGGCATATACACCCCTGACAAGGGCATTGAGATACTCAGTTTCCTTCTCAGATGGCATTCTCTTAGATGTACCGGAGGCGCCACACATTTCTTTTGCCTTTTTGAACGCCTTAAACCAGGCATCTACCTGATGCGGCAAAGAACAATAAGGAGAAATTTCATATTGCCCGTCATCTATATCTATATGCCTTTCAAAGGTCCTCGCGCCTTTAGCATAAGCAATCATTATTGAAGAAACCCAATCGTGATATTCGTGAGTAGACAGGCCTATCGTATGGTTTGGGTATCTATTCTTCAAGAAATCTAGCTGATTGAGTTCGAGTTCGCAATCTTCAGAAGGATATAATGCTATGCAGTGGTTTATGGCAAGCGGGATATTCCTATTTTCAAAGAAAACAACTAAGTCATCAAGGTCTTTCAAGGACGAGCCCCCCGTGGATACGATAACCGGTTTCTTGGTCTTCGCGATTTTTTCTATTAACACCCAGTCATTTAAGTCGGAGCTGGCAATTTTTAAAATCTGGATACCCAGCTCAGAACAAAAATCAACGGATTTTTCATCAAAAGGCGTTGCCGATGGTATGCACCCGCTCTTCCTGATAAACTGCACCATAGTTTCAAAGTTCTCTTTGGGCATTTTGGTGTCCAGCGTTTTTTTAATATAACGTATATCAATACTGTTACGAAAAGCCTTATGTATGAAATTATCCACATCCCTGATTTGAAGCTTAATCGAAGCCCTGACATTATTGAACCGGATTATCCTGGAGAATTCAGTGATAATCTTTAACCCCCTCTCCAGTTTTCCGTAGTGATTGTTAGCTAATTCAAGGACAAACAAATCTTCAAAAATATCCTTATTCATGCCAACCTCCCCATTTTTTGTGACTAATTTAGTGAATCTTTCTATTTATCAAAGAGTAAGAACTCTTTGTTAATGCTTGATTTATTTTCTGAATACCACGCATAGAGTTTTTCTATTGCAGCTTCTACCGGCATAAACTTAAAAACTGGCATCTCCTGCCGTAATCTCGCATTATCCCCGCTATACTCTAATCCCATCCCCTCCCGGGCAACTTTAATAGGGAAATCCTTACCGGATATCTTGCGAATTGTTTTTGCAAGCTCATAGAGGTCTACTGCTCTGTCTGGCGTAATATTGTAGGATCTATACTTGCCACTGTTTTGCAAGAAATGTTCTGTAATCCTTAAGAAATCTTCGATATAAACATAATCAAATTTACGATTTTGCTTTATGGTGATAGGCAAATCAAAAATGGTCTTACAGATAGCGTTTGAAATAAATCTTATCGCATAATCTTCGTATTTACCGAATATCCCGAATACCCTCAATTCCACGGCATTATCCATTTTTCCAATATACTTTGCAATTATATATTTAGAAAACCCACCTTCATCTGCAGGCATATGCGTACCGAGATATTCCTCCTTCATTTTCGGAATATAAAACCGCTGGTCATAGACCAAACCAGAGCTCAGGACAATGATTTTTTTAAATGAGCTCGAGTTCCTTATAAGATTAAAAAACATTCTTGCATTCTGATACAACTCGTTGGATGGGTCTTTCGCATTACGGTGGCCTGGACGGATTGCGGCATGGATTACCGTGTCGAAATTACGACTTTTGAAATATCCTTTAACCGCATCTTCATCCAAAAGCTCCAGCTCCGCATGAGAAGGTGCGGCGACTTTATGCTTTAAGCTTAAATACTCTACGAGGTTTCTTCCGATAAACCCACTACCGCCAGTAATCAATATATCCATCTGCGAGATTCCTTTTCGTAAATAAGTTATCCGGTTTTACCAATAACTTCATTTCTAATTAAGAACGACAATCTCATTATCTAGCCCCATCCGCTTTATCTGAATGACGATCTCTTTAGAATATAGCGCTGAACAAATAAGTATCGGCCCCCTGAAATTGTTCAGAATCTCCAGTGGAGGGCAAATGGGAATGTTATTTATGGAACTCCCATATTTCTTCGCATCATTATCAACAAAACATTTGATATTGCATTGCGCCAATTTATTATTTTCCATTAACCTGAGGGTAAAAGACCCTGCCCCCCAGACTACGATTTCCTGCCTGCCCTTAATGAGTTTTGATATTTGCGGGTAAGTATTTTTCTTCATAGATTCAGCGATATATCTCTTAACGATGTTCTTAGTCCTGAAATCAGGAGATACCGCGCGAACAGAAGAAACTGGATTCTTTAAATACACCGCTGAAATAACCGGGTAAAACTTATTGATGAACCTTAATCTTTTTTCCCGAAAACCAAGACGTTCAAACCCCTTAGATAATAGAAGGTTATCCAGGGCGGCAATATCGAAATGATTGATATGTTCACAGTCAAAATAATAATACGGGACAACATGACATTCAGAATAATTCGCGGCATCAGGGACTTCAATATACAGCATGCCATCTTTATCTAGAATAGAAGCTGTATTATTGATGGCCAAATTCAGATCGCAGATATGCTCTAAGACATGAGAAAGAATTATGCAGCCGAACTTTCTTTCTTTTACATTTTTCGTGACTGAAAAGATATCCCCCCTGGACGCCTTGATCCCCAACTTATTAACATTAGAAACGCACTTTGGGGAAGGGTCTATGCCGTATAAATTAGAATATCCTCTTTTCTTTAATTCCGACAACAAGCCTCCGTTAGCGCATCCGATATCCAGAATAGATCTACTTTTGTTTTTTAAAAACCTTGAAATAAAGCCAGTGGCATCTCTCAATCTGATTAAATCCCACTTATTAATGCCTCCTCCAGAGGATATTTTCAAATCTTCATATTTTGAGAATTCGCGGTAATATTTGTTGTAATTCTCCTGGATTGCAGGAGTATCGGCATATACGAAACCGCACCTCCGGCAACTTACGATATTATATTCTTGAGGCAGAGGGTGGCCTTTTGGAATTGCGAATTTCTGGTTACCTAAAGATTCGCATTTTACAGAAGCACAAACAGGACATGACCGGTTATTTTTTATATTTATCTCCTGCTTACAAGCAATCATATTTCTATACACTTGCCATCTCTTGCTGTTATGGTGTTCTTAAAAATCTTCCGCGCTGCAGTCCCCGCTGATTGTATATCGCTTTCCCGCGAATAATCTGCGGCATCAAAATGAACCAATGCCAATTTCCCGGCAAACCCCTTCCTTGCCACTGTGGCGGCCTGCTGCGGGTTAAGGTGCGGCCAGCCCCTGTCAGGTTCCCCCGGCCGCAACGACGATTCCAGGATCAGCAAATCCGCATTCCTTGCCAATGAAGCGAGGTTATTGCATAAGCCGGTATCAGTGCAAAACGCCACTACTTTGCCTTTATACGATAACCGATAACCGAAACATACAGTGGTATGGATTAACTCCTTAAATTGTATATCAATAGGAAGTTTTAACCTGCCAGAAAGCTCTTTTATCCTTACCCTGGTTTTTAATTTGGCTAGGGGCTTAGAATACGGGGAATTAATAATAAGATTGAACATCTTCTTTATCCCGGATGGCCCGAATACATCGATGCCTTGCGGAAGGTCAAATTTATTGAGCGCGTGCAGCCCTATTATATGATCAAGATGAAAATGGCTTAAGAATAAATAAACCGGCTTATCTTTCCTTAAATACGAGTCGGCTTTTGCGAAGCCGTTACCAGCGTCAAAAATAACGTATTCGCGTGGAGTTTCTACGAGCACACAAAGGGTATTGCCCAATTCCGTATCATACCAGCCCATCGTTCCCAGAAAATGCACTCTCATCATTTGGAAAAATAATTAAAATACCACGCCAGAGTCTTCTTCAGGCCATCTTCTAGGTTATATTTTGGTTTCCACTTCAGGATGCGCCTTGCCTTCCCGGAAAATAGGGATTGTTTTCTTATCTCGTATTTTGCCAGATTTAATATTTTATACTTAGGTTTCCTGGTTACAGCCTTCAAAGTATCGAGCTTAGCCAAGAGCTCAAGCACTGTAATCGGCCTCTCATAGCTTAAGTTAAAGGCCTCTCCCGCAAGATTGCGCGCTTTTAAAAGCTCTGCGGCCTTTAGATATCCCTCTACTATATCATCTACATATACATAATCACGCACAAATTTTCCGTCGCTACGGATGAGCAGTGTCTTGTCCCTAAAAAGGCACCTCATCATATCAGGAATAAGGCGGCTAAAATTGAAATCGCCAGGGCCGTAAATGTTACCACAGCGCGTAATAACTACCGGCAGGCCATACGTATGCGCATAGGTATTGGCAATTAAATCAGCGCAGCTTTTTGAAACATCGTAAGGATGGTTTGCGGCTAAAGGATAGCCTTCTTTATAAGGCAGCTTATCGTGTTCGCCATATGCCTTATCGCTTGAAGCAACAATAACCGCCTCTATTCTCCCCTGCTTCCGGCAGGCCTCCAAAACACTCCAAGTGCCAGTGATATTGGCATGGAAAGCGCGTACGGGATCCCCGTGGCTGCGGCCGACAATAGCTTCTGCTGCCAGATGAAAAACCACGTCTATAGAATGCTTACGCAGGATTTTTTCAATAAGCCCGTAATTGGTAACGCTGCCTTTATATACGGTTATATTCCTGTAATCTTCCTGATTAAATAAAGTCTCCTTGCGCAAAACTTTTATGTCAAGGCCAACCACCTTTGCCTTTGTTTTAAGTAAGGCCTTGGACAGATTCGACCCGAGGAATCCTTCAAAACCGGTTATCAGGATTTTTTTATCCTTCCAGAAATTCTTATCCATATCTTCACCTCACCCTAATCACTTTGCTGCCGCAACTCATGCACGGTTAGCTCTCCATAATCAGAAACCACGTATTCCTTATTCAAATAATCTTTTAATTCTTTAGGAAAATAAGTGTATTCTCCGCGAAAAAAAACAGCTGTTTTGAAACGCTCCTTCTCAAACCTCAGGATCATTTCCTTTGTGTTAAATTGTGGCTCCCACCATAGAGGCATCCTCATGGCAGGGTGTATTCCATAGACCGCATAAGCGAAATCAAGATTCCATCCAAAGAAGACACTCGCATTTGATTGGCCGGCATATCCTTCCTTTTTAATCACGTCATCAACCTGCTTCAGGATTCTGGTTAACCTGGGAGTTGCATACGTGCCTTTAAAAAATAAAGGGTAATCTAACCGGACTAAGGAAGGCTTTAACTCTAATCTTCTCCTCATCGATATTAATCCATCTGCCGTAAAGAGAAATAAGCTCAACATCAAAAAATAAGAAACTAGCATTCTATCCCGGCCCACAGGCATATATGGCCTTAAGAGCAATATTGGAATAACGAAACTGAATAAAATTATTGCTATGCCATTAAGAAAGATCTCGTGATTTGTAAGTATGCTGACAAAACCGCTTATTACACCTCCTAGTGCCAATACAAAATATGGTATAGCACTCTTACCTGCCTTAAAAACGTAATCTAAAATGATCCCCAGGCCAAAAAGACAAGGAACAAAAAAGATAAAAAGTATAAAAATCTGCTCCCAGGAATGATTTACGAAAGGGAAAAAGTAGAAAAGATGCTTAAGTAATCTAAATGAGGCCGGAGCAGAAGCTGATATATAACTTGAGAAAACTTCAAAGGGATTAATTTTTGCCGATAGCAATAAAAGTGTGGCCAAAAGAGCCGCGGAAACCAGCAGCTTGACTATTAGAAGACGGAAACCCGGGATGCTTATAAAAACCAGGAATGTAAATAACACCAGTGGTATCATGACATTCGGTTTCGTAAGCAACAAAAAAGCGGCTATAAACAAAAAAACCAGTTGACTGAAATTTTCTTTAGGCTTCTTATATAATAATAGTGAAGCGGAAATAAAAAGACATCCTATAACAGAAGTAATCTGGTTAAACCACCACCGTGGAAAAAGAAGCAGTGTCAAGGATTGTACTGTAAATGGCAGAAAAATGCTCCACCAATTCCCAATCCTCATTTTATAGAGTATTGCCACATGCGAGAGATATGTAATTTCTGCAAATATGAGAGTAAGAATAGTCAAGGAATTCCAGCGTACCCCCCATAAATCAAAAGCATATTTACAACCCATTATAAAAAGCGGCGGAATACTAGTGAGAAAATCATGGTAAGGCCTGTAACCCAAATGCATTTGCCAGGCAACATTCACTATTATGCCGGAGACGGCTAATCTTCTATCAGCATGCATGTTACCATACTGTAAAATAAAAATAGCCAAAATAACCGATATACCCAGAACGACGGCAATAAAAAGAGGATTTACCGTTCTAGCTTCCAGGGCGCCTTCCCGCTCTCCCATAACCGCTCCAATTCTATTTTATCCCGTAATGTATCCATGCATTTCCAGAATCCGTTATGTTTAAACGCCTTGAGTTGGCCGTCTTTGCCCAAGTTCTGCAAAGGTTTTTTTTCCCACGTGCAATCGCCTTTAATGTAACCAAAGATACCCGGCTCAAGGACAAAGAAACCGCCATTAATCCAGGCGCCATCACCTTTGGGCTTCTCCCAGAAAGAAGCCACCGTATTTTGCCCTTTAATCTCAATGGCGCCGAATCTCCCTTCTAACTGAACGGCTGTTATCGTAGCTAATTTTCCGTGTTTCCTATGAAAGTCCATCGACTCTTTTATATTGATGTTTCCCACCCCGTCACCGTAAGTAAGCATAAATGTATTTTTACCGATATATTCCTCTACTCTTTTAATTCTTCCTCCAGTCAGTGTATCGGGTCCGGTATCAATAAGCGTCACCCTCCAGGGTTCGGCTTTTGAACCGATGACTTTCATGCTGTTAGTGCTTAAATCAAGCGTAACGTCGGCAGAATGCAGGAAATAATTCGCGAAATATTCCTTAATCGCGTACCCCTTGTAACCGAGACAGATAATAAAATCGTTAAAACCGAAATGCGAATAAGTCCTCATAACATGCCAGAGGATGGGCTTGCCACCTATCTGAATCATGGGTTTAGGCATTACCTCTGTTTCTTCGCTAATACGCGTTCCCCTGCCTCCACAAAGAATCACAACTTTAGTTTTGTTTTTTTTCATAAACTACCCCCTTGGCGATTTTATTCACACCGAAGAATAAACCGATCATAAAAAATAATAAGGTGGCGACTTTTGGATTATAAAGGTTTGTTTCGGTTAAGCCATTAACAAGAAAAGCGATTATCCCGGCAATGATACCCATGCCTGAAATTTTCAGGAAAGCGTCTTGCGTCTCTCGGTTAAACTTTACCCATGTCTTAAAAATCAGGAATAACATATATAAAAATATCGCAAGGCCAACGAGTCCAATTTCAGCAGGCAGGTGCAGGTAGATATTATGGGCATACCAGTCCCCTGGATAAGGAAAATCTATTTTACCAATGGCTTTATAGATTTTAAAGTTAATGCTGAAGGTATTGACACCTACTCCGATAAACGGATGGGACTTAATCATTTCCAGCGCGACCTTAAAAAGAGGCAACCTCCCTGCGCTTTGACTATCGCCATTTAAAAGAACTTCCCAGATTGAATTCGAGCTGTTTATCCATCCCTTAATCTGGCGCGGCATAATAAAAGGGGTTATTAAAAGCGAAAGTATAAGCAAAAAAATAATTACTTTATCCCTTTTCAGTATCCCCATAAATAATAAGGCCAGCCATACGCCGAAAATAGCACTGCGCGACAAGGTAAAGATAAGGTTGACCAGAACCAGGACTGAAACCAGAAGCATAATGCCTTTTAAGCGGCCCTTGACATGATAAAGTGTAATTCCTAACAATACCGGAGAAAATAAAGCCAGGTATCCTGCAAATAGATTGGCATCGGGAAAAGCGGCCCTGATACGAATCAACCCTATTACATAATTAGGCGGCATCTGCCTGAATAGGTCCTTTCCGAATACCATCGAATAAAAACCGTCCAGGGAAGCCATAACCAATCCTGAAATCAAAGCAAACAAAATCCATTTGAGATGCTTTTTGTCTTTTAGCGAATCAGCCACTGTTACAAATAAAATACCATACTTCAACAGCTTCTCTATACCATGTATGCTTGATTTCAAATTTATGGTATTAAAGAATGAGACAAGGGAAATTACTATTAAGCATATGAAAGCGCCTAAGATGGGGATATTTACCGGAGAATGGTCTTTCCTTAATATTTTTTTAAGCAAAAAGAAAAATCCCGATATGCCGATCATGGCGTCCACCCCGGCAGAGGAAAAACTCGCCACAAAAGGAAGCAGGATTATCGCGCAATAAACAATCCTGTCACAGAATCCAGAAATAATTTCAGATTTATTTGGCATTTTAGAATAGGGTATATATAAAAGGCGCAACTGCCGATGATTGGGTAAAAATTATCAATATGGAAAAGATTGTCAGAATAATAATAATCGGCAATAGCCAGTATCTTTTTCTGATTTTCATAAAATCCCATAATTCCTTCAGCAGATAAATTTTGCCCATTCACCCTCCTGCCTAAAACTGTCGATGGTATCTACCTATGGAAGATTCTTCTTTTTTTTCTACCCAATAACTCTGTAAAGCGCCCATACCCGTTCCAAAGAAATCTCCCTGTATCAACCTGCGAAATATGCCTAGCGGCGTAATTATCAGATAAAAAGTCAGCGTCAGCACAATAAAGCTTAATATCCTGGCTATAAGATCGGGAAGGAATTTAAAGAGCTTGCCCTTCTCCATCAATCCAGCTCCTGGTATTCCAGCGGCCTGATTTTCTCATTTAAAAGCCTCTGCTTACTTTTATCAAGCAGGAATGAGCCTATAACCAAATAATCCATATCCGTACGCATAAAACAACGGAACGCCTCTTCCGGGGTACAGACAATCGGCTCCCCTCGTATATTAAAAGAAGTATTAATAATTACGGGGCAGCCGGTCCTTCTATAAAAAGCGCTGACCAGATCATAGTAAATCCCGTTATCCCGGCGCTCTATGGTCTGTATCCTTGCGGAATAATCTACATGGGTAACTGCTGGTATAGGCGAACGGAAAATCTTTAACTTATCCAGGCCTCTGGGCCCCTCTTTCTCTTTTTGCTCTTCCAGCCTTTTTTCTTTTTTCACCGGGGCAGTAAGCAGCATATAGGGGCTTGCTCTATCTAACGCAAACCACTCTGAGGTATGCTCTCTTAAAACAGTCGGGGCAAAAGGCCGAAAGGATTCCCGGAATTTAATCTTAAGGTTCATCCTGGATTGCATTTTCGGGTTCCTGGCATCTCCTATGATACTACGGGCCCCCAATGCGCGCGGGCCGAATTCCATGCGGCCCTGAAACCAGCCGATTACATGCTGCTTTTCAATCAACTCCGCAGTAGAATCCACCAGCCTTTCTCTTTCAATATGTTCATAAGGAACCTTCTCTTTTTTCAGGAATTCCTCTATCTCGTCATCGGTGAACGCCGGGCCAAGAAATGAACCTTTTAATGAATCCCCGGCTGAAGCAATCTTTCTCTCCTTGCCAAGATACCTGTGCCATATTGCCAGGGCCGCGCCCAATGCCCCTCCCGCATCTCCGCTGGCAGGCTGTATCCAGATATCCTCAAACGGCCCTTCGCGTAAAATCCTGCCGTTTGCGACACAGTTTAAGGCTACGCCGCCTGCTAAACAAAGTTTGTTTTTTCCGGTAACTTTATATACATGGCGGGCGATCCGTAACATTATCTCTTCGGTTACCTGCTGGATAGAGCTGGCCAAATCCATATCTATCTGCCTGATTTTTGTTTCCGGCTTTCTAGGCTTTGTGCCAAAAAGTTTATCAAACCGCAGATTTGTCATCCTGAGGCCATTGCAGAATCCAAAATATTTCATATTCAGCCGGAAAGAACCATCTTCTTTTAAATCCAACAGTTCGTTCAGTATCAAATCCTTATAAACCGGCTCACCAAATGGCGCAAGCCCCATTAATTTATATTCCCCGGAATTCACTTTGAAACCGGTATAATATGTGAACGCTGAATAAAGCAGGCCAAGAGAGTGCGGGAATCTCAAAGAATGCTGGATTTTGAGTTCCCTGCCTTTACCTATTCCAAAACTGGCTGTATCCCATTCCCCCACGCCGTCTATAGTCAAAAACGCCGCCTCTTCAAAAGGAGAAGGATAAAATGCCGAGGCCGCATGAGATTCATGATGCTCACAGAAAAGAATCTCTCCTTTGTAACCTAAACTCTTTGAGATGATATCCCTGACCCATATTTTCTCCTTTAACCATACAGGCACTGATTGCATGAATTGGGTTATTCCTGAAGGGGCAAAACGCATAGCGGTTTCCAATATTCTTTCTAATTTTATGAAGGGTTTATCGTAGAATACTACGTAATCAAGGTCCTGCGCGGTAATGGCGTTTTCTTTCAGGCACCAGTTTACCGCATTAACAGGAAACCCTGGATCATGTTTCCTGCGGCTAAAGCGTTCTTCCTGGACAGCAGCCATTATTTCTCCATCCTTAATCAACGCGGCTGCGCTATCATGGTAAAAAGCCGATATTCCTAATATGTAATTAGGCTTCATTTTGGGCATCGTATATTTGGCGCATAGTATCTTCGATACCGTACTTATACTGCCACTGGGGATAATGCGATTTGAATTTGGAGACATCGCTTATCCACCAGATATGGTCGCCTACCCTGTTTTTATCCGTGTATTCATAGCTGAACTTTTTTCCGGAGATCCTTTGGCATATATCAATTGCCTCTAATATAGAAACATTGGCGAATCTGCCGCCACCTATATTGTATACTTCCCCGGTCCTTGGCGCCTTAAAGAAATGATAAAAGGCATTCACCAGGTCATATGAATGGATATTATCCCTGACCTGCTTGCCCTTGTAGCCGTATATTTTATAAATTTTCCCGCTAACGCAGCATTTTACAAGATATGAAAGAAATCCATGAAGCTCGACACCGGAATGCGCCGGACCTGTAAGGCAGCCGCCCCGGAAGATGGCGGTAGAGAGGCCAAAATACCTTCCGTATTCCTGAGCCAGGATATCGGCAGCCAGTTTTGATGCGCCGAAAAGACTGTGCAAACAGTTATCAACACTCATTGACTCATCTATGCCTCTATAATACCTGTGGCCCTGCGGCAATTCATAGCGTTTCTCCAGTTCTACCAGAGGCAGAGTGTTCGGCAGGTCACCGTACACCTTGTTCGTCGAGGTAAATATAAATGCTGCCTTGGGGCAATGCTTCCTGAACGCCTCAAGCATTATTAAAGTAGCGCAGGCATTTACGCTAAAATCCGTCTTCGGCTCTCTTGCAGCCCAGTCATGGGAAGGTTGAGCTGCGGTATGCACTATCAAAAGTATATCTTTTGAAAATTTCCTGAATATCTTATCTATCCTGCCGTCATCTCTTATATCGGCATCAAAATGTTTATAGTTCTTATATTTTTTTAGCAGCCGTTTTTTATTACCGACGATACTGCCATCTTTACCGAAAAAGTACTTTCGCATATCGTTATCTATTCCGGCTATGTCAAACCCTTTCTCGGCAAAAAAACCCGCAGTTTGCGAACCAATAAGGCCGCATGAACCGGTTATGAGGACTACCGACATAATGCGCTTTTTCTCCTTCCGTATCTATGATAAAGCGTCAAAATTATCAATAACGTGATGAGTGTCACGCTATTGGCAAACACTATTATAAAATCCCTAAGATACAGTCCGTAGATAATCCACAGGGTTACACCCAGAGAAAGCTGGATGAGTGTAATTATACTGACATCATGCGCGGATTTTGTCTTTATCACCTTTATAATCTGCGGCACAAATGAAAACATGGTAAGCGTAGCTGCGACTAAGCCTATAATTTTGTAAATCATCTTTTCCTGTAAAGCCAGCTGATACCAGACCACTTACTTAACAGCCAATCCTTATGCAGAACGCCCCACTTTACTGTGTATTTAATGCCGTCTTTAAACTCTACCTTTGGCCGCCATCCTATCTCATCACGGAGTTTATCGGAATTAAGCCGGTATCTTATATCATGTCCGGGCCTGTCTTTTACAAACTCAATCAAAGACTGGCTTACGTTCATTTCCTTAAGGAGTAATCTTACTACCTCTATGTTTTGCATTTCTTGACCGCTGCCGAGATTATAAGCTGAACCGGATTTTCCTTTCCGGAGTATCTGGAGGATACCTCTTACGCAATCCTCTACATAAAGCCACTCGCGCACATTTTTTCCCTGCGCATAAATAGGAACCTTTTCTTTACGCAATATTTTCAATATGGCTAGAGGAATGAGCTTCTCAGGATATTGCCATGGGCCATAATTGTTAGACGGTCTTACAATAATTGCCGGCGTGGCGTAAGTACGGATATAAGAACTAACCAGAAGGTCTGCCGCGGCCTTAGAAACTGCGTAAGGAGAACTTGGGTTTAAAGGCGACTTTTCCGTAAACTCTCCCTTTTTAATATCCCCGTAAATTTCATCGGTAGAAATCTGGCAAAAAAGCCCTACGGCATGCTTCTTAGCGGCATCCAGCAAAACCTGCGTTCCGGTTACGTTTGTAGCGATAAAATCCTGCGGCTTTAAAATACTCCTGTCAACGTGAGATTCAGCGGCAAAATTTACTATTGTATCCGGATTCCGGCGTTTAATAACCAGCTCTATCGCTTTCTTATCGCAGATATCGGCTTTATGAAATCTTAAAGGTATCCCCTTAAGCCGCCTTAAATCACCGGCATAAGTAAGCTTATCGATAACCGTAACCTCAAGGCCGCCTTTTACTGCCTGCCTGACAAATTCACTGCCGATAAATCCGGCGCCTCCGGTTACTAATATTTTACGTATTCTCTTACGCATTCCTCAAGAATCCCTTTTATCGGCCTTACTTTGAAGCCGCTCTTTTCCAGCTTTCTCGTAGAAAGTATCAGATTAGTCCTTACCAGATTTAACTTTGGGAAGGAAACGACATTATAGTCAAAACCGGGTACGTATTTTTTATATACTCGCATGAGGTCGGGATAAAACAACCCATCCTTATTTACTACATTGTATATCCCGCAGGCTTTTATCCGGATAAGGTGCTTTAACGCCTTGATAAAATCAGGCAGGTAAGTAACAGAATTCGGTATGTTAATCACCTTTTTGTATTTTATCAGTTTCGTAAGGAGGTTCCTTGGATGAGGTTTATTATCCAAAGGAATCCTGAGCCTGACAATAAGGATAGGGTATTTACCGGAAAGCATCTTAAGGGGTGCTTCAGAATAAATTTTTGTCCGGGAATAAAAGAGTCCGAAGAAATCGGGTTCGTCTTCTTCCGTAATGGGTGAATCTTTACTGTAATCGTAATGAAAAATACAACCGCTGCTTATATGCACAAGACGCATTTTATTGCGTAAAGCAACTTCTGCCAGGATTAAAGGCAGAAAAGAATTGGCTACCAGGGCCTTATCCTTCTTTAGCTCGCAATCGTCAACGTTTCTTCTGCCAGTTACCCCTATGCAGTTTATTATAACTTTTGGCCTAAACTTTTTTATTTCGCTCTCGGCGCCAGCATAAGAAGAAATATGCCTGCCTGTAATAGAAGCCCCCAGCTCCCGCGCCACTTTCTCTCCAAGGTAACCCCTGCCCAAGACAAGAATCCTGCTCTTACTCATTCAGTATTCCTTCTAGATATTTCCCGTAGCTTGTGTTTATTTTCCCGGCAAGGCTGCGTAATTTCATTTTAGTGATATAGCCCATACGATATGCGATTTCCTCAACGCAGCCTATCTTTAAACCCTGCCTCTCTTCGATAGTGCGGATGAATATGGAGGCGTCGATAAGAGAATCATAAGTCCCAGCGTCAAGCCATGCAAACCCCCGGCCTAACAATTTCACATTCAATCTGCCCTGTTTAAGATACACCTTATTTAAATCGGTAATCTCAATTTCCCCTCTTCTTGAGGGTTTAAGTTTCCTGGCAAGGAGAGGCGCCCTATTATCATAAAAATAAATACCGCATACTGCCCAGTTAGATTTGGGATTACGGGGCTTTTCTTCCAGGGAAATGACCTTACAGTATTTATCAAACTGTATCACGCCGTATTGCGAAGGGTTTTTTACATAATAACCGAATACAGTAGCACCTTGCTTAAGGACTGCGGCCTCCTGGACTATTTGCGCAAGCCTATCTCCATAAAATATATTATCTCCCAAGATAAGACAAACGCTGTCATTACCGATAAATTTCTCGGCGATAACCAGGCTTTGGGCAATACCCTTGGGGCTTGCCTGCACAGCATAGCTCAATTTTATCCCTAAATCATTGCCGCTACCTAAAGCATCTCTAAAACGTGGCGTATCCTTGGGGGTAGAAATAATCAATATTTGCCGGATTCCTGCCAACATAAGCACGGATAACGGATAATAAATCATCGGTTTGTCATATACAGGCAGCATCTGTTTACAGACCCCGCGCGTGATAGGATACAACCGGGACGCCTTTCCTCCTGCCAAAATTATACCTTTCATACCTTGCTCTCCCTTTAAAATAAACGATATACACCAGAGGTATCGTTTATTTTACTCCGCGCTATGCGCGGAACTATAATTTAAAAAATTATTATATCATTAAATCCTTTGATTGCAAAGAGTTAATTGCTGGAAAAGAATGCAAATATCCGCCTCAAAACGAGATTTTTGCGGAATATTTGTATCTCATGGGAAGGAAAGTGTAACGGGAGGGTGAGTAGTTATTTCTCAAGCTTCAGGAAACGGCGTTTACCGACTTTAAGCACGCCTGCTTTATTAATAACAGCATCTTCCTTATCGATCCGCTCGCCGTCGAGGTAAATCCCGCCTCCGGCGATAAGGCGCCGGACTTCATTCTTGCTGGATACAAGCCCGGATTCAATGATGATATCGATAAGCTTCTTTTCCCCGGTAAGCCGGTAAAGCAGCATACTAGAAGGAGATCCTTTCTGGGCAAAAACCCGCTCAAACTCCAGAGCTGCCTTATCGGCATCTTTCTCGGAGTGATACTGGCCGATGATAATCTTGGCGAGCCTGATTTTGGCATCTTTAGGATGCATCTTCCTTACGCTGCCTAAATCTTCATCCGTAAGAAGTTCGTAGTATTTAAACATGAGCTCGTCGGGAATGGACATAACCTTGCCGAATATTTCTGTGGGCAGCTCATTTATCCCGATATAATTGGCGTAGGATTTGCTCATCTTCTGGCCGCCATCAGTGCCCTCTAAAAGCGGCATGGTGATAACCACCTGCTGCTCTTGGCCGAAATCCTTCTGCATATCCCTTCCCACCAAAAGGTTAAAAATCTGGTCTGTGCCGCCTAACTCTACATCCGCCGAAAGCTTCACCGAATCATACCCCTGTAAGAGCGGATACATAAACTCCAGGAGCGAGATGTCTTCATTCTTTGACAATCTTTTCTTAAAATCTGCCCGGGCCAGCATCTGAGAAACTGTCGCATGCGCAGTAAGCTTTAACATATCCAACACCGACATTTTTTCAAACCAGCTGCTGTTAAAAACAATTTTCAGCCTTTCGATATCTAAAATCTTGGATATCTGTTTCTTGTAAGTAGCAGCATTCTTAGAAACCTCTTCCCTGGTTAACTGTTTTCTTGTTTCCGACCTGCCGGTAGGATCTCCTATCTGGCCGGTAAAATCGCCGATAAGGAAATAAACCTCATGCCCTAATTCCTGGAATTGCCGCATTTTCCTAAGTAGCACGGTATGTCCCAGGTGTATGTCGGGTGCCGTCGGGTCGAATCCGGCCTTGACCTTAAGCGGTGTGTTACGAGCCAGGGAGCGCTCGAGTTTCTTTCTCAGTTCATCCTCTGAGATTATCTCAACCGCCCCTCGCCTGATTATCTCCAGCTGTTTATTAACATCAACCTTCTTCATCTTCTATTATATCTTTGCGCTAAGACCAATCTTTGCTTGCTCCGTATCAACCTTTATCACCTTCACCTTAATCTTATCTCCGGCTTTAAGGTTAGCAGCTACTTCCTTATCAATCTCGCTTGAGTAAACCAACCCTTCCAACTCCGGTTCTAATTTCACGAACACGCCGAAATCAGTAAGGCTGATTACCTCTACCTCTAATACAGTATCCAGAGGATATTTTACCGATATTTCCGGCCAGGGATTCGGCTGCAGCTGCTTGAGCCCAAGGGAAATGCGCCGGTTTTGCGCATCTACGGTAAGGATTACTACTTCCACCTTCTGTCCTTTTTTTAATACCTCCTGGGGATGCGCTATCCTTTTTGTCCAGGAAATATCAGAAACGTGAATCATACCTTCGAGGCTGTTATCCAGTTCCACAAAAGCGCCGTATTCGGCAAACCCTCTCACCTTTCCCGATACCTTTGTGCCTACAGGGTATTTTGCCTCGGCCTCAAGCCAGGGATTAGCTTCCAGTTGCTTAAGGCTAAGGGAGATTCTACGCGCATCCTTATCGATATTCAATACCTGCGTCTCTACCATATCCCCTACGGCAAACATTTCATTTGGATTAGAGACGCGTTTGGTCCAGGATATCTCCGAGATATGTATCAGGCCTTCGATACCCTTATCCAATTCCACAAAAACACCGTATGCAACGATATTAACTACCTTGCCTTTTATCTTATCGCCTACTTTGAATTTTGTGTCTATCTCCTGCCAAGGATCAGGCAATCTCTGTTTTAGACCCAAGGAAACCTTGCCATGTTCTTTGTCAAAATTAAGAACCATTACCTCTATCTTGTCGCCTATGGCAACCGCTTCAGAAGGATGGCTGATCTTAGACCAGGACATATCGGTAATATGCAGTAGCCCGTCGACTCCACCCATATCGACAAAAGCGCCGAAATCAGTAATTGCCTTTACCGTGCCTGTACGTATATCTCCTATCTTAAACTCCTGCCACAGCTTATCCTTAACCTCGTCTCTTTCCTTCTGCACGGCCTCGCGGCGGCTTACGATAATACTGCGCCTGAGATTATTTACTTTGACAATCTTGAATTTAAAGAACTTATTCATAATCTCCCTGTCAGGCACATTTTTAAAAGCAGAAAGCGATGAGGGCAGGAATCCTTCGATACCCATCACGTCTACCAGGAATCCGCCTTTTACTTTCTTGACAGGCCTGCCGTCGGTCAATTCACCCGTCTGGGAGAATTTTACGATTTTATCCCAGCCGTGTATACGTATCGCCTTCTCGCGCGATAATCCGATACCCCCGGCATCGTTCTCAAGGGAATCCACAAAGAATTCCAGTTCTTTGCCTACCTCTAAATCATGTTGCGTAAACTCTGCAAGCGGGACGATCCCTTCGGACTTAAACCCCACGTCCACCAAAACTTCTTTACGGCCAACGGAAACTATCTTTCCGGTAATTATCTGGCCTTCGCGAATCAACTTTATGCTTTGATTATAAAGCTCTTCTAATTCATTTCTTGTATCGGACATTTGAGTATTTCTCCTTTTAATGAACAGATGGCTTACGGAACCCAGCACTTATTTGAACTGACTTTAACTTAAGCAAATAAGTGCTGGGGACGTAAGACATAGCGTTTGTTATTTTAATTGTCTATAAGCGTCTGTGAATTAACCCCCCTGCTATACAAAAACGCGGGGGGATAAGTTCGTCCGCCACAGAACTTTGGCGGACTCACTTATTTGTGTTCTAGGCCTAAAGCCCTTATGTGCGACATTACCGTAGATGCTATCTCCTGGTACGACTTCCCCCTTTCTATCTGAATTTGTCTGCCGAAGCAAACAGAAACCTTCGCAGGTTTTATAAACTTGGAACCCTTGGATAACGCTTTTTCTGTTCCTCTTACGTAAACAGGAATAACCGGAACATTTAATTTCGCTACCAGAAAACCTATTCCCGCCTCCGGCTCTTTTGCAATATGAGCCTCCTGGCGCGCCCCCTCGGGAAAAAGAAGTAATCCTCCTCCGTTGTTCACCCGGCGTATTGCTTCTTTTAAGGCGGATATATCCGCGGAGCCCCTTTTCACCGGGAAACAACCAATAGAAGGAAGAGCCCAAGAAAACCAATGATTACTGAATAAATCATGCCTTGCCATGTAACTTAACCTGCGCGGACAGGCAACTCCGACGCCTGGCGGGTCAAGATAACTGATATGATTGGAGGCGATAATAAAACCTCCCCGCCGCGGGATATTCTGGCGTCCTTCTACCCGCAGATGCAAAAACGTGCCATATATCAAAAAACAGAGAAATTTTCCTACATAATAAAGCATCAATTAGCTCAAAATTATCTTCTCGCCAAGCTTCAATAATGCCTTTGCCTGCTTAAGGCTCTTACTTTCAGAATAAATACGCATTATCGGCTCTGTGCCTGAGCCCCGGAACATAAGCCAGCTATCATCGGAGAGAATAAGTTTTACGCCGTCATAATCCTTGATATTGACCACCTTTTTACCCAGAAGTTCACGGGGGAGGTCGTCTGCTTTCGGCTCTCTGTGCTCTTTTAACTTAAGGTCGCAGCGGAGATAATAGTATCTGCCGAATTGTTTTTCCATTTCATTCAAAATCTTTAAAATATTTTTATTGCGGTAAGCCATCATCTCCAGCAACAATAGCCCGGCCATACTGCCGTCGCGTTCCGGAATATAATTTTTAACCCCCATGCCGCCTGCCTCTTCTCCGCCTGCTACGATATCTTCTGTTTCCATAAGGTTAGAGATATATTTAAATCCCACCGGAGTCTCATATAGTTTGATTTTAAGGAAATCGGCAATATGGTCTACCATCGTCGTGCCGCATATCGTCTTTACGATACCGCCGCTTAGGTGCCTATCCTGGTTAAGATGTAACACGAGTAACCCCAGGATTTTTTGCGGATGGATGAAAATTCCTCCGGGGGCAACTGCCGCAATCCTGTCTGCGTCTCCATCCAAAGCAATACCCAAATCAAATTTTTCCTTTCTTACCCTTTCTTTTAGTTCTTCTAAGTTTTCCTCCACCGGCTCCGGCCGCCTTCCTCCAAAAGAGGGATTAACGGTATCACGCATAAATTCTATTTTTATCTTTGTGCCTTTTAATACCTCGGCAACAAAACTATGGCCGGAACCATACATGGCATCAACCAGGACTTTGAATTTCTTGTTCCTGATGATCTTGAGGTCTATATAAGAACGTAGAAAACGCACGTAATCTATGGTAATGTCTTCTTTCTTAATGAGGTTACCAGTGTGCTTATCTGCCTTAACCGGGTTTTTCAGTAACAGGGACTCTATCTTGGCTGTAACCTCAGACCCTGCGGCACCGCCTGAAGAAACCTTGATCTTGTAACCATTGTATTCGGCAGGATTGTGCGACGCTGTAATCATTATCCCCAAGTCCATAGACCTGTTCTTTACCGCAAAACTTAAAGTCGGAGTGGGTATCGGCCTATCAGATAAAAGCGCCTTTATACCATTATTAGCCAGAACCTCTGCCGCGGCATAAGCAAATTCTCCGGAGAGAAAACGCGTATCAAAACCTACGGCGACACGCTTTCCGCTCCCCAGATAATCAGCCACTGCCTGGGAAATAATTCTTACGTTTTCAAAAGTATAGGTATCCGCAATAATCGCCCGCCAACCGTCGGTGCCAAACTTAATTGGTGTATTAGTCTGCATTCCTTATCCTTTCTATGGCTTTTTTCCTGTTCCTGGACCCAAAAATATAGGAGCCCGCCGCAAGAATATTCGCGCCTGCTTTTATTACGCATTTTGCGGTCTGTTCATTTATTCCGCCGTCTACGGCGATATCCTTATCGAATACAGAGCGTAACTTTCTTATTTTAGTAACAACTCCCGAAATAAACTTCTGCCCTCCGAAGCCCGGATTTACCGACATAACCAGGACAAAATCAACGTAGGCAAGAGCCTCCTTGATTTTCGATAAAGGCGTCGACGGATTCAGAGAAATCCCAAATTTAATCTTTCTAGCCCTTAACTTTCGGCTCATAGCCCTTAGCCCGGCCATAGAGACAACCTCAATATGGACGGTAATCATATCGCTTCCCGCCAGAATAAACGATTCCAGGTATCTTTGGGGATTCTCAATCATAAGATGCACATCCAAGGTAAGATCCGTAATCCTGCGGATATACTTTACCACAACCGGGCCTATTGTGATATTGGGTACAAAATGCCCATCCATTACATCGATATGCAAAAGGTCTGCCCCTGCCCGTTCTACGCTTTTTATCTCCCGGGCGAGATTTGCAAAATCAGCAGACAGTAATGACGGCGCTACCTTTATTCTCATTTATAGAGTCCTTTTTTTGTAATATATTTATAAACCCCATCCGGGACAAGGTAACGGAAAGACTTATTCTCTTTTATCGCTTCGCGTATCTCAAAGGCGGATATATCCACTGCCCGGATAGCCATTGTTTTGATATAAGAAGGAATTTTGTCTAACGGATAACCTGGGCGCGTCGCAACAATGAACCTAACCATCTCCAGGATCTGGTTCAGGTCTTTCCATTCCTCCAGATATTTCAGTAGGTCTGAACCGATAACAAAATACAACTCATCATCAGTATATTTCTCTTTAAGCTGCCGGATAGTGTCTATAGTGTAAGAGCGGCCCGCTCTTTTTATCTCTGTGTCAGAAAAGGAAAAATACCTGTTGTCCTTTATGGCGAGTTTTACCATCTTTAAACGGTCAGCGGCACTCGTTATATCCCCGTTATCTTTATGCGGCGGCAGGAATGCAGGCACAAATATGACTTTATCCAGGCCTAATTTCTCCCTTGCCTCCTCTGCGAGGATTAAGTGTCCGGTATGAACGGGATTAAATGTGCCGCCTAATATACCTATTTTCATAGCACTTGGTTATGTGTTTTGCGTTATGCGCTATGCGTTCTACGTTTAAAGAACTCACGATGCACAACGCAAGACGCACGACGTAATTCTATGTTCTTATTTGCCCACTACCATGGATCTGGTATTTATAAGTCGTCAGTTCTTCAAGCGCCATAGGCCCCCGGGCATGCAGTTTATCCGTGGATATGCCTATCTCAGCTCCCATGCCGAATTGATTACCGTCGGTAAAACGGGTTGAGGCATTAACGTAAACGCAGGCGGAATCAACTTCCTTAAGAAATCTTGCGGCGCTCTCCTTATCATCGGTAACAATGCTATCAGAGTGATGTGAGCCGTAATGATTGATATGCCTTATCGCCTCATCGATATTCTCGACAACTTTTACCGAAAGGATCAAATCCAGGTATTCGGTAGAATAATCTTCTTCTTTTGCCTTAACTACGCCCTTTGCACCGCGGCTGATCTTTATGGTAATGTCGCAGCCGCGTATTTCTACGCCTGCCTCCAGGAATTTCTTCAGCATACCGGGCAGGAAACGCACAGCCGCGTCTTTATGCACAAGCATGCTTTCCATGGCGTTACATACGCCTGGACGCTCTACCTTGGCATTAAAACAAATCTTCTCTGCCATATTCAAATCTGCCCACTCATCAACATATACGTGGCATATCCCTTTGTAGTGTTTAATAACGGGTATGCGCGAGAGCTCGGCCACACGCTTAATCAGGCCTTGGCCTCCGCGCGGCATAACCAGATCGATATAGTCGTTTAATTTAAGCAGTATATCTACTGCCCGGCGCTCGGTTGTGGAAACCATACTCACCGCATTTTCCGGTATATTATTCTTCCTGAGCACTTCCTTTAACACGCCAAATATTGCGAGGTTTGAATTCAGGGATTCGCTACCTCCGCGCAATATAACGCTATTACCCGCCTTAAAACACAAGCCGATACAGTCGCTGGTAACGTTGGGCCTTGATTCATAGATAATAAACAGAACCCCTATAGGAGTGCGCACTTTGTTTATGGAAAGGCCGCTTTCCGCCTTCCATTCTTTTATCAACTTCCCCACAGGATCCTCGAGCTCTGCAATTTTCAATAACGAATCAGACATCTCTTTGAGCCTTTTCTCGGAAAGAGTAAGCCTATCGATAAAAGCCGCGGATAACTTATCTGTCTTTGCCTTGCGCAGGTCCCTGGCATTTGCATTCAGAATCTTTTTTTTCTTAGCGATAAGCGCTCCTGCCATCTCCTCAAGAACCTTATTTTTGGTCTGTGAAGGCAGGTTCACTAACTGTCGGGCTACCTCTTGTGCGCCTTTAGCTAAATTTGTAAGTTCCTCTTTTAGGTTCATAGCACTACGATATTATCACGATGCACGATCTCTTTCTCAAAACGCCTGCCTTTAACACTTTCTAATTGTTTGGCGCTAACCGCCACTTTACCCCGCGCAAACTCAACACACTCCTTATCACAGATACTGACGATATCTCCACTCTTAAAATCGCCCCGTAATGCCGCCACTCCTACAGAAAGCAAGCTTTTGTTATTAAAGACCGCTTTCTTGGCGCCTTCATCAACAATAATATTTCCTTTGGCCTTGGCGCCAAACCCTATCCAGCGTTTTCTTGCTGTTAGCGAAGTAATCTTTGGCAAGAAAAGGGTGCCGGTATTGTGCGCCTCTAAGACGCACGACTTAATGACGTTCTTTTTCCTACCGTTAGCTATGATACACGGTATAGCAGCGCTTACCGCGATCTCTGCTGCCTTTATTTTTGTAACCATCCCGCCCACGCAGGTTTTTTTGCTGGTAGGGCAGGCGAGCGCTTTCAACTGGGGACTTATCTTCTCTACCATAGACACAACTTTCTTATCGCTGTCCAAGAGACCATCTACATCGGAAAGTATAATTAATAAATCGGCGTTGATAAGCGTAGCTACTAACGCAGAAAGCTGGTCATTATCGCCGAATTTAATCTCCTCGATAGATACGGTATCGTTCTCATTAACGACAGGTATACTTTTCAATTTAAGCAGGGTAGAAATAGTATTTTTAGCGTTTAGATAACGCCTGCGATTGTCAAAATCTTCCCAGGTCAAAAGCAACTGCGCGCAGTTAAGCCCTTTTTCCTTAAAGAAATCGCGATAAATATCCATGAGCTCATGCTGGCCTATTGCTGCCGCTGCCTGTAATACCGATAATTCCTTAGGACGGGTATGCAGTTTTAAAATGGACATACCAAGCGCAATGGCACCGGAAGAAACCAATATTATCTCCTTGCCCGCAGAGCTCAATTCCGCAACCTGGGAAACAATTTCGCCGATTTTAGCACGGCTAAACCCGCCTTCTTCCTGATACATGAGGCTTGAGCCTATCTTGACGACAATCCTCTTATATTCTTTTTGCAACTGCTTCAATTATCTCCTCCAGGCCTTCCCTGTTTAACGCTGAAATAGGATAAACTGTTTTTTTAACCGCTCTTTTGAACTCTTTCAGATTTTCTTGCGCACCTTCCAAATCCATTTTATTCGCGGCAATAATCCGTTTTTTACTCGCTACCTCTTTACTGTAATTCTTTAATTCCTGGCTTATAATCTTATAATCATCCAGCGGATCGCGGCCTTCCATCCCTGACATATCCACTATATGAATAAGGATCTTTGTGCGTTCAATATGCCTTAAAAACTTATCCCCTAATCCCTTGCCACGCGAAGATCCCTCTATCAGCCCTGGTATATCCGCGATCACAAAACTTTTACCGTGCCCGTGCACAACCCCTAATACCGGAATCTTGGTTGTAAAGGGGTAAGCCGCTACTTTTGGATGGGCATTAGAAACAGCGCTGATAAAGGTTGATTTACCCGCATTCGGAAACCCGATAACCCCTGCCTCTGCGATAAGCTTAAGGTCTAAAACCAGTTCCT